>Ga0209000_1000019_pt1 | contig 301107 bp, 263 predicted proteins | sample RifGroD2_FD_183998 | JGI IMG/M metagenome (GOLD analysis project Ga0209000, IMG submission 183998) | Groundwater microbial communities from Rifle, Colorado, USA - Groundwater D2 (SPAdes) (version 2) | ecosystem: Environmental > Aquatic > Deep subsurface > Groundwater | place: Rifle, Colorado...
TCTATCACCGGTTGACCCGGTACCACCTGGATGGCAGATATTGTATAGACAATAATCTCGCCGAGAACAGCCTGAGAGGCCTGGCCCTGGGTAGAAAGAATTACCTTTTTTGCGGTAACCATGACGCTGCCGAGGATGCTGCAGTCATGTACTCGTTGCTGGGGTGCTGCAAGGCTTCCGATGTGAACTTCCGCGACTGGATGGTGTATGTGCTGAGCCATATACACGACTATGACGAAGACTACACCAGAGATCTTGCAGAACTGCTCCCGGGTAACTACTCCAGGAGAAACTCCTAAAAACTCCACATCGACTCCGAATGTTTTGGAGGTTTTTGAAAGTCAACTTTCATAGACCAGGAAATAATAAAATCAAATACGGGCATCACCGAATGCTTACAAATAATCAATACAACAGTACAGTTATTCTTCATATTTTTATAAGTTTGTACTCTATTTATTCAGAGAATTTTATGGCAAAAGGAAGAATTCTACAAGTAAAAGAATCTGAAATAACGGTTATCAGTCAGCAGAATACTGATTATATCAGCCTTACAGATATGACCGTTTCTTTTAAGGAAGGTAGCGGGCTGATAGGTAAATGGATAACCAATAAAAATACGATAGAATATCTTGGCGTTTGGGAAAGAGTGAATAATCCCGATTTTAATTACCCCGAATTCGGGGTAATTGGGCAAGAAGCCGGTACAAATAGATTTATAATGTCAGTTGGTCAATGGATTGACCGAACGAAAGCCGTAGGGATGCTTGTAAAAGCCGGACGCTATGGCGGAACTTATGCGCATAAAGACATTGCATTTCATTTTGCAATGTGGCTAAGCCCTGAATTTCAAATCTACTTAGTTAATGAATTTCAGCGACTTAAAGATGAAGAAAACGACCGTCTAAAATTAGAGTGGAACCTGCAACGCACCCTTGCCAAAGTAAACTACCAAATCCATACCGACGCAATCAAAGAAAACCTTATACCTCAGGAAGTTACCAAGCAGCAGGCAAATTTTGTTTATGCAAATGAAGCCGACTTGCTGAATGTTGCTCTTTTCGGAATTACGGCAAAAGAATGGCGGGACAACAACCCCGACAAAACGGGAAACATTCGGGATTACGCCACATTGGAGCAGCTTGTGGTGTTGAGCAATATGGAGAGCGTGAACGCCTTACTCATCAGGCAAGGTTTATCTCAAAGCGAAAGACTTCTGCAACTCAACAAAGTGGCTATTACCCAAATGAAATCACTACTTGCAAGCAACGCAATGAAAAAATTGAAATGAAACGACAACTAACCGCTAACAAGCGGTTTGTTACGTTATATAACGTAGCTATAACCTATTCTTGTTTTCATACCCGGTATATTTGTCGCAAAACAACAAAAAAATCCTGGAATGAAACAATCTTACCTACTTCTCGCATCATTATTGCTGCTTTTAGGTACGGCAATACTTCAGGCACAGCAGATGCCTCCGATTCCTGTCGACAACAAGGTGCGTACCGGCAAACTGGAAAACGGGCTTACTTACTTTATTCGTGAAAACAAGTTACCCGAAAATCGGGCGGATTTCTACATCGTGCAGAAGGTCGGTTCCATTCTGGAAGAGGAAAACCAGCGCGGGCTGGCACACTTCCTGGAACATATGGCCTTCAACGGATCAACAAACTTCCCCGGTGGAGAAGAGGGAAGAGATATGAAATCTTACCTGGAGACCATCGGCGTGAAATTCGGCACAAACCTCAATGCGGGCACCGGCATGGACGAAACCATCTACAACATCAAGGATGTCCCCGTCACCACAGCGGGAGCGGTGGCGTCCTGCCTGATGATCCTGCATGACTGGTCGAATGCGCTCTTGCTCCGTGATAAAGATATCGACAAAGAACGAAAGATAATCCACGAAGAGTGGCGCACCCGCAGCGACGCTTCGCAGCGGATTATCGAGTCGGTTGCTCCGGCTATCTTTCAGGATAGCAAGTATGCCCATCGGATGCCCATCGGGTTGATGAGCGTGGTGGACAACTTTGCACCGGAAGTATTGCGTGATTACTATCACAAATGGTATCGTCCCGATCTGCAGGGCATCATCGTGGTGGGTGACATCGATGCTGATGAGATTGAAGGCCGTATCAAGGATCTTTTTTCTACAATAGCACTGCCGGCGGAGCCTGCAGAACGTCTGTACGAGGAAGTACCCGACAATGAAGAACCGATTGTAGCGGTAGCTGTCGACAAAGAGCTGCCGATGAACAACATCCTGGTTGCCTACAAAAGAAATCAGATACCCGGTGAAAGAAAGAACGGGATGGATTACCTGATGGTGGATTTTGCCACCGAGATGATCGGAAAGATGCTGAACGACCGTTTGCAGGAGATGCTTCAGAAAAGTGATGTACCCTTTGCATTCGCAGCAGTGAGAAACGGTGCTTATTTTGGTGTAGGAACCAAAGATGCCCTGCAGTTGATCGGGGTTGCCAAACCTGCACAGGCAGATGCTACCATTGCCACGTTGATGCGGGAAACCAGAAGGGCCCGTGATTTCGGATTCACTGCCGGTGAGTATGAGCGTGCCAAAGCCGACTACTTGACTAATTTGGAGAAGCTCTATAATGAACGGGATAAGCAGCTCAATAATTTTTACGTGCAGCAGTATGTAGCACGCTTTTTAAAGCAGGAGCCGATCCCTTCCATTGAAGACCGGTACAATATCATGAACCAGCTCTTGCCGCATCTTCCCCTTGCTGTGATTAACCAGATGATGCAACAGATTGTCACCGATAAAAACCGTGTGGTGGTACTGATGGGAAACGAGCAGGAAAAGGAGAGCTATCCTTCCGAAGCAGCCATCGGTGAACTGATACAAATAGTAGATAAGGAAGCACTCACGGCATATGAAGACAACAGCGTAACCGAACCCCTGCTGACTGCGCTACCCGAGAAAGGGAATATTGTAAAGGAGGAAACCGATGCAGACAAGGGTACCACCGTATGGACGTTCTCCAACGGAGCCAGGGTGGTTGTGAAACCGACCGATTTTAAGCAGGATGAGATACTTTTGCATGGTTTTGCATTAGGTGGGACTTCCCTGCTGGATGAACGGTACGTCCCGGAGATCAAGCTGATGGATGATTTGGCCACAGTGGGCGGATTGGGAAAGTTCAGCGTGACCGACCTGAAAAAGAATCTTTCGGGTAAAAAGGCGGAAGTGAACCTGAAGTTAGCCCCTTTTAACGAGCAGGTCAGTGGCAACAGCAATGTGAAAGATTTGGAGGTGATGATGCAGTTGCTCTACCTCAGTTTCACGGATGTTCGCAAAGATGAAGAGGCATACAAATCGATGTCTGGCAGGCTAAAGGGTATTTTACCCACATTGGCAGGCAATCCCGACTTTGTTTTTACAGACTCGCTGATGAGCACCATGTACCTGGGGAATCCCCGTTTTTCAATGCCTACAGTGGAGGAAATTGATGCGGTTGATTACGACAGATTGCTTAGTCTCTATGGTTCCCGTTTCAGTAATGCCGGAAACTTCACCTTCACTTTTGTCGGTAATATTTCACCCGAAGAGCTAAAACCCCTGGCCGAGCAATATATCGCCTCATTACCCGGAACAGCCAATGGGGGTGAGCAGCCCAAGGTAATTGCCACACGAAAAGGTGCTTTCAACAACCATTTCTCCATGCCCATGGAGACACCCAAGGCCTCCACCGCAATTATTTATACGGGGGATATGCCATACACACCGGAAAACATCATCAAACTAAACGCACTGGCAGAGATCTTCCGGATGGAGTTTACCGGGAAAATCAGGGAAGAAGAGGGAGGTACGTATGGCGTGCGTGTACATCAGGAAGCGGAGAAACTACCCAAAGAGGGATTCACGCTGCAGTTTCAGTTCGACAGTGATCCCGGTCGCCGCAAAGCATTGACCGATGTGATGAACAGTGTTGTTTCCGCTATGCAACAGCATGGGCCTGATGTTGAAAAACTTATGAAGGTGAAAGAATACATGTTGAAACAACATACCGATAACCTCAAAGAGAACAGCTATGCGTTGTCCAATACGTGGCAGTATTACCTATACCGCCTCGATTTGGAAAAAGATTACCTGAAACAGGTCAGTGAATTATCGGAATCTTCGCTACAGCAATTTGCGCAGCAGTTGCTCGGGCAGGGTAACCGGGTGGAGGTTTCCATGACTCCCCAATAGCATACCGCTTATTTTGGTTGGCGCGTATTTCAACTCTATTTTTTATTCACTCGGAGTGACAGGTGTTCTGCCTGTCACTCTTTCATTGGAGCAATTTCAGATATGATTCGATTATTTTGTTAGCAGCCTTAAACCTTTTCCACGTTCATTTACAATTTTGAGAGATTGATCTTCAGCAAGATATTTTCGTAATTTGGAAATAAACACATCGAGGCTGCGGGAGGAAAATACCGAATCTTCTTCTGGCCAGAACTGCTGTAAAATCTCCGATCTTGGTATCAATTGATTTTGTTTGCTGTAAAGGAGCAGGAGTAACTGTGCCTCACGTGAAGTCAGCTTTTGTGTTACCCGATTATTCAGCGACAATGTTTCCTTTACCGAATCAAAAACATACCGACCCATAGTGATCTGTAGTGTGTTGCTCTCTGGTGTTGATTCAATGCGCCTATTTTGTTTTGTGCGTTTTAGAATTGCCTGTATATGGTAATGAAGTTCTTCGGCAATGAAAGGTTTTTTTATGTACTCATCAATACCGGCGTGATATCCCTCGCGCAGGTCCTTGGGTGAGGTGAGACCGGTGGCAAGTAGGATGACAACCTGAGAATCCGCTTCACGGATTTTGCGAACAAGTTCAAACCCGTCCATTTCCGGCATCTGCACATCCGAAACGACCACTTCGGGATGAAACTCCGCGAATATTTTCAAAGCTTCCCTACCATTGGCAGCACAACGCACGTCATAGAGATCGAGCATGTCCAATCCTCCCTGAATGGCGTAGGCACAATCCTCGTCATCTTCTACAAACAGGAGTTTTATCATGATTCAACATTATTGCTTTTGTTCTGCTTCCCGGTCTGATAAGGGAAGAATAATTCAAAAAGTGTCCCTTCTCCAACCTTGCTGAAGAGGTTTACGGTTCCCAGATGTGCTTCAGCCACGCTTTTCACATAGCTCAATCCCAGTCCGAAGCCGGTCGCTTCTTTCCGACCGACAGCTTTACCCCGTTCAAATTTTCTGAAGATGATGTGCTGATCGGCGGTGGAGATACCATATCCATTATCTTTTACTGAGATATATAAGCCGTTTTCTTTCAACTGACAAATTATTTCGATCTCAACTGACTCACCTGAGTATTTAATAGCGTTATCAATTAGATTGCTGATCGCATTATGAAGCAACGTTACATCGGCGTCAAAAACAATATGATCAGGCGTAAAATGTGTAGTGAAATGTACTTTCTTTTTAACCTGGACTGAAAATTTCTCAATCAGATCTCTGATGAGATGTGTGACGTCGACAGGTTTTAAATCTGTAGAAAGCGAAGACTGTTCAGCCCGAGCAACAGTGAGAATTCTGTCTGTCAGCGCCTGAAGATTTAGAATCTGTTGTTGAGCAAGTTCAACGTACTTGTTCCGTTTTTCTGAGTCTACTACTAAATGGTCGTTTTTCATCATGGCATTTACCTGATAGATGGTTTGAAGCGGTGTGGCCATATTGTGCGTAAGGGCATGTGAAAAGTCGGTTTGCAGTTGTCGCAGTTTTCGCTCATTTCTGAATGAACGAAAAAGATAAAACAGGGCATAACCCACAAAAAGGATGAGTAGCAGTGAGAGAAAAAGCACAAGCAGCATCTGCCTGAAAACGGTGCGGTAGGGCGATATGAGTAGTACCTGTACGCCTTCACTCCCATCCATCCGTATAGGAATAATCTCTGATTCCAAGGCTCCCCGCAATCTTCCCTCTCTTTTGGGATTAGTCGTTTCTAGCACCTCTCCCGTCTTGGGATTAAGGCGATTAATAATAAATTCTCTTTGGAGTTTTTGCAGTGTTATTTCGGAATGGAAGATTGTATCGAGTGTGTGAAGTGAAATCAAATGATTTTTTTTGGCAAAAAAGTCTTGCAACAAAAGTTGAGGAGATCCGAAAGATCCTGTTTCATAATCTTGCTCCACTGTCCCAATATCTTCATTGGTTGTAAAATCAGTTTCAGCTCTAATAATAAGTTCTCTATTTACTGAAAGGGAGAATATATCGTTAATTTGTGCTTGAAGTTGCTTTTGGGTTAATCTATAGGCATTATTAATCCACACGCCTTGTAGAAGGATAGTCACACCTATTGCAAAATAAGTTAATAAGTGTATCTGTTTTAGAGATTTCATACTACGCATGAATTAAACGCACATCATTGCGGCAAATGTAATATATTTTTATCAATATACGCCGAAAATAACTAAAGAACCTTAAGTGAAATTGTTGAGATATCATAATTTTATTCGACTTTTATATAATGTATCTGAAGTTATCTCTTAAAATCCACTCATAATCAGTTTGGTAAGCGCTTAACTTTATTAACGTACGTTATATAAGAATCTGTTAACCTGATATTTGTATTATCTCTCCTAATTTTGAAGTGGGATAAAATAGTCTTATTGATAACTTAACAATAATGGATATGAAACAATTTCAAAAGAAATCCTTCTATACTCTTAAAAAAGATGATTTAGTGAACGTTTTTGGAGGAAAAACGACAATCGTGTATTATAAAGATCAAAATGGTAATATTAAAATTAAAATAGTGCAAATAGATTGAAAATCTACTCGCAATGAGTAGATAATTACCCTTCTAAATTTTTAAACAATGAAGAAAATGTTAGCAGAGAGGAAGATGTTGGTTTTGACCAACGAAGAAGTGATGAGTACGTTCGGTGGTTATGCGCCATCTGAAAGAGAGGAACCGGAAATTGGTGATCCGGATTATTTCAGAGAAATTATGAAGTGGTATTAATTATCAAATTGTCAAATGATTAAAATTATTAATTATGGGAAAGACTGGATTCCAAGAACTGAGTTTCGAAGAGTTGGAAGTTGCGAACGGTGGTTATGCAGGATTAGTTATTGCTGCGGCAGCACTGATTCTGGCAACATTCGCATTCGGTTATCAGATTGGTAAAGATAGGGCAGAAGCCGATAGAAGATAGGAGAAATGAAGATGAATAGAGTTAATACTTCATGTGTTTTCCAATCATTGACGTCGGAAGATTTAATGATGATTGACGGTGGAACTATTTCACGAAAAAGCTTACTTATAGGGGCTGCTTTGACTCATTTCTCTCCAATTTTAGGGTTAGGATATTGGTTGGGATATTTTGTAAATAACTGATTATGTTATTGATTATTATCGCATTGTCATTGATTCCCATTGCTTTGGCAGTTAGACACAAAAAGATAAGGTACATACTATTGGTATGTTCTATAATTTTATCTCTCCTGAGTATTTTTAAATTTTAAAAAAAAGAAAAATATGAAAACAAAATCAGAAGAAATATTTTTTTGTCCATTAAAAGATGAAGAATTAGCAGCAACAAATGGTGGAGGAATTATCGACACCGCAAGAAGGATTATTGAGTTTCTCAAAAATCCGATGGGTCCTTGGTTATGATTGTTGGTAAAAATGATAAAAGGGGCTGCTGTAGCAATATTACATTGTGAGGCAGCTTTTTTTGAGTATTGCTTAATTGGAACTTTCTATAAAAAAAGAAGTATTCATAAAATAATGAAACTATTACCGCAACACTTAATGCAGGACTGTGTAGAGTCGTATATCTACAAGCATACCACAAAGTCACAGGTCATATATGTAACGGTGCTTTTGGCAGTAGTGGTTTGTCTTGTTGCATTACCGTTGATTTATGTAGATGTAACAGTACAAAATCCAGGTATGGTTCGACCGGTTAATGAACGAACCGAAATAAAAGCTTCCGTTTCGGAATGGGTGGATAGCGTATATGTGCGGGAAGGTTTTCACTTGCAGCAAGGAGATACTATCTTACGTTTGCGTACCGATAATCTATTGGCCCGTCAAATGCTACTCCTTCAAAAAATGGGAGATTTAAACCGACAACTATCCGACCTGGAGCAATTGACAAATGGAAATATCCCGGGACGCTTTGCTTCGGGTATGCGTATGCAGGAGAACGCGTATTTCGCGAAGCGAAAGAACGAATTGGGAACTATCCTTGAAAAAGCGCGGAGTGAATATACACGGAACAAACAGTTGTACGAGAAAGAGGTCATCTCACAAGATGAGTACGAGCAATATATGTTTGCACTGAGAAAAGTTGAAAATGAATATTTGTCTCTCGTGAATAATCAGTTGAGCGTGTGGCAAACTGACAAAAACAATCTTGTTATGAGTATGGCGGAGTTGCAAAGTTCGCTTGTACAATTACAAAAAGAGTATGAAATGCATTTTGTAACCAGTCCTGTGAGCGGCACCCTAGAACAGTTCTCGGGGATATACAAAGGTAATAGCGTTTCGGCAGGTCAGACATTGGGTATGGTGAGCCCTGACTCAACGCTTTATGCTGAGGTGTATGTCTCTCCCCGAAATATAGGCTACCTACACAAAGGGATGCCGGTAAATGTGCAGGTAGAATCGTTTAACTACAATGAATGGGGAACTATTGATGGAAAGGTGCGTGAGATATCAAGTGATTTTTATTTTGATGACAATGCGCAAAGCAGCTATTACAAGGTGAAATGTGAATTGAGCCGAGATTATCTCACGCTGAAAAATGGGCGTAGAGGACAACTCAAAAAAGGGATGACTGTGTATGCTCATTTTATACTGACACGCCGTAGCCTGTTCGATTTGCTTTATCAGAAGGTAGACCACTGGATTAATCCCTCGCAATATAATTCCTGATCTAATTCAATCCCAAATGAAACGAGGAACGAAAGTAAAACAACACGATATTACCGATTGCGGTCCCGCTTGTCTGGCATCTATATGTGCTTACCACGGCCTACTGTACCCCATCGCTAAAATACGTCAGTATGCTTTTACCGACCAGAAAGGAACAAATCTGTTAGGACTGATTGAAGTAAGTAAACGCCTCGGGTTGGAAGCGCGTGGGGTAAGAGGCGATTATGATACGCTGATCCAACATGGTGTATATCCAGCCATTGCCCATGTGATAGTAAAAAATGCCCTCCATCATTTCGTAGTAATTTATAAAGCCGACGCCAGGTATATTCACGTGATGGACCCGGCTGACGGTAAGATGCATAGACTAACCCGTGTCGAGTTTGAAAAAGAATGGACAGGTATCTTGCTTCTTATAAAAAAAGAGGAGTCGTTCCAAACAGGAAAACAGATCCAAAGTATGATGCGTCGTTTTATCGGACTTCTGTTACCTCATAAAGCGCTCATGTCTCAAGCATTGTTTGGTGCAATTATATTTAGCGTGCTTGGTTTGTCCACGTCGGTTTATGTGGGAAAGATTACCGATTACGTGTTGATAGACAAGAATTATAACCTGTTGCACTTGATGGGAATTATCATGATCTTCATTATCCTTTTGCGAACATTCATCGGTTCCATGAAAAGTATTTTAGCACTACGAACCGGTCAACATATTGATGCAGTGTTGATCCTGGGATATTATAAGCACCTTCTTACACTCCCGCAGCAATTTTTTGACACAATGCGTGTAGGAGAAATTATTTCACGTGTTGGAGATGCCGTCAAGATCAGAAATTTTATCAACAATGTATCAATCGATTTGGTGGTTAACGCGATGATACTCTTCTTCACTCTTTGCGTAATGTTTATTTATTCATGGCAACTGGCACTTATAACTTTGGCTTCGGCTCCGCTATTTTTTATTATTTACGTTGGCTTCAACCGGTTAAACAGAAAGTATCAACGCCGGATTATGGAGACTAATGCAGAACTGGAAAGTCAATTGGTAGAATCTATCAACTCCATTAATACGATCAAACGATTTGGTGTAGAAGATTTTGCTAACATTAAAACCGAAAATCGTTTTGTGCGCTTATTGCGTAATACATTTCGCAGTATTTACGGTGCCATCGTTGCGCAGGGAGGCATTCAGTTCGTATCGTCGATTATTACCGTGGCAGTGCTTTGGGTAGGCAGCATGCTCGTTATCAAACAGCAAATTACACCCGGAACGCTGATGTTGTTTTATTCGCTCGTGGGTTATGTGATTACTCCAATAGGGTCACTGATCACGGCAAATCAGACTGTGCAGGATGCACTGATTGCGGCCGATCGTCTATTTCAGATCATGGATCTGGAACGCGAAGAACAGCCAGGAAATCACAAGCAAAGGCTTTGGCGAAACAGTATCGGTAATATCACATTAGATCACGTGTCGTTCCGTTATGGATCCAGGAAACAGGTGTTTACAGATCTTTCGCTGGTAATTCCAAAAGGAAAGACAACGGCTATTGTTGGAGAGAGCGGTTCGGGGAAGACTACGCTCATCTCTCTATTACAAAATATTTATCCGATTCAAGAGGGTAACATCAAAATCGGGAAGTACGATATCAAGCAAATTACCAATGAAAGCCTTCGGGAACTTGTGAGTACAGTGCCGCAACAAATTGAACTGTTCGCTGGAAGTATACTAGAAAATATCGCTTTGGGGGATTTTCAACCAGATGTAAAGCGAGTATCAGAGATCACGGAACAATTAGGGCTGAATGATTTTATAAATAGCTTGCCGAACGGCTTCTCCACCTATATTGGAGAACACGGGGCTTCGCTTTCCGGCGGAGAAAAACAACGTATCGCCATTGCACGCTCATTGTATAAAGATCCAGAGGTGTTAATTTTCGATGAAGCTACCTCATCGCTTGACTCCATCTCCGAGAAATTTGTAAAGAATACATTGAATGATTTGGCCACGAAAGGAAAAACCATTATAGTCATCGCTCACAGATTGAGTACTGTGCGCGACGCTGAGAGTATAGTTGTTTTGGAAGAGGGACGTTTGGCGGAGCAGGGATCTCACGAAGAGTTATTGCAAAGCAGTGGCGTTTATGCCAAGTTGTGGAATGAGCAGTTTAATGTGATAAGCTAAAGTTTAACGACTATGACACTTTATCAACAAATTGACCGATTGGAATATATTCACTATCTCATAAGAATAGGCGCGACCGGAGATCCTGTTAAGTTTGCCAGAAGAATAAATGTAAGTCGCAGACAACTATACAACCTACTGGATGAAATAAAGAATTTTGGAGCAGAAATAAAATACAGTCGTACGCAACAATCATTTTATTATGTCACACCTTTTGAATTGGATTTTAAAACGAAAGTACGACAATTAACTGTAGTAGAGACTAACATAATCTCAGGAGGATTTGATTCAATGTTAAATAATGAGCTTTTTCCCTTCTGTGCAATAAAATTGCACGGAAGTTCACATACTTTGCCTTCGTAATTTTATCAACGCGCGCAAATAAAGTTACAAATCTCCTTATTATTAATTTATTAAATTATTTTTGTATGAGAAAGAATGAATTTATGGAGCTAAATGCTCAGGAACTAGAGAGTGTTAACGGGGGATTGTTGACTATTCTAAAATTTGAAGATGGTCATCTCTATTTTTTAGGATTTAAACTTTTTTAGTTTGATAGACTAATTTACCACATCGGGAAGACTGTTAAATTTGAGCTTTTGCATGAGCCAATTAGATAGTATTCCTCTTTTAAATGATTTAAATGACATCAAAGAAAATTATGCTGTTTTGCTTATTTCTTGTTTTTATCTTGTCTGCGCGATCACAAGTAAAGATAATTGATGAAGCAACCAATCAGCCAATCCCTTTTGTCCATGTCTTCACAGACGATGGAAAATTAGGTGTAGTTTCTAATCTAAAAGGGATGATAACAGAAAAGGATGTTTCACTCTTAACCCTGGATATGAATGCAACATTGATCATTCAACATGTCGTATATAGTTCTAAGCAGGTAAAAGCTTCTGATCTTGTTCATGAGAAAGAAATATTCTTATCAGCCAGAAGTATAAATCTGGACGAGATTGTGGTTACACCACAAAAACATCCATACATTCATGTTGGCTTGAAAGGATTTTTTCGGTCGTATGTTTTACTTAACAATGAACCCAAATATTATGTTGATGGCATTGCTACTTACTATCTTTCGAAAAAAAGTCAAAAAGTAAGGATGGAGTTGCACCAATATCGTGTGTTTAGAAATGAGGAGATAGTCGCAAATGAGAAGAAGAACTTTTTTATCAGTATAGATGATCGGCCCGGTTTGCCAGATATAAAGACGAATACACTTATTCATGAGTTAGGTGACGGTTATCAATTAGAAACCTCTGAATCGGGATATAGTATTGTTCATAAAGACTCAACTGTGGGATATTTTTCATATTCGCCTGATGCCGGACCGGTAATAATGCACGTTGATAGAATGGCTCCTGATAGCATGAAATCTTTTGGTTTGGGAAGATTTAGAATTCAAAAACAGAAATGGCTAAATTCGGCACAGTATCTGTCTTATGACGAATACAATGTAGAGGCGAAAGATTTAGAAAGTTTCAAGGAGTTTTATACTACGCGTTATTCATTCGATAGAGATAAAACTACTTTCGAAATTCAATGTTTACAAGAACTATTTATCTTTGAACGAAACTATCTAAATAAATTGGAAATGAAACAGATAAAGACCACAACCAACAGGAAAATTCCATTGAAGCATCTGATAGTAGATAAGTATTGGAATAACTTGAAAGGATATAATATTCCCGAGATTGATCCCAATTTTGGGAAGAGACTGGGTAAATCATTGAAAATGTATTGATTTGTTATTTGAAATGTATGGTTTGACTTGGAAGGTTTTATTGATATTATCGCTTTCCTTTACAACCCTTGCTCCTGTAATGAATGCGCAAGAAATAATGGATAATTTTAAAGAGAAGCTGAAAAAAGCTTTAATGGTGCCAGATACACAGTCATCGCGAGAAATGCAACAATCCCAACCCCAAAAACTTTTCTTGAAAGAATACAGTAGGAAAGAAGTATTAAAAGTGTCTCCATTAACAAAGTTGCCAACTAAGTATGATCGAATTATAATCCCACTTAAACAGGAGGAAATGCAAATTTATATGTACATTATACCATCCAACGCACCACCTATTAATATGCTTCCAGTTGGCTCGGTAGAGTATATCATAGAAGGGAATCAAAGGTATGTTCGTAGTACCGCGGGAAAGCTTGTAGTACCAAGTGAGGATAGTTTTGATCCAACCTATGGGAGAGCCGAAAAGCGACGAAAAAGAACGGAACGACTGATGAGGTTGTATACCAATGATGACCGATAAAGATAATGACTATTTTTATGATGAAATTCCAATGTAAACAAATTGCATATGAAACTTTATTTATTTCTCCCAATAATTTCAATTTTTATTGCTTCTACATTGTTCTATAATGAATCCCTATCTACGCCATTTATTATAAAAATGGGGATCGTTTTATTGCTTCTTATTGTATCCGTAATTCTCTTAATAAGAGATATAAAGCGAAGAGAAATAGGCTAATTTCTCATCTTGATGAGTACCGGTGTAAGAGTCCGCTATGAATGAGATATTGCCTTTCTACTTTCGATGAATATGATTTCAGAGAACAACAAGGTATTGATCACTTTTTCTTCTCTAAAATGGAGAGAACAATACTCTCTTCTTCTGTAAGACCAGCTTTAATGTCCGACCTTTCAATCTTATCAAGCCGGTCAAAGTAGTTCTGTAAAGTTCCTGATTCATACTGTAAGATGATTTCGGGGTGTATATAATATTTTTTACATACAGCGCGGGTATTTCCCAGTTGAGCTGCCACCTTGTCGATCGCTTCCACAACAACTTTTTTCTTCTCCGACTCGGTTTCCGCACAACCCAGTTCCCTTAATGCCAGAAAAGCTTTTACCGTGCCTGACCAGGTACGGAAATCTTTGGATGTGAAATCTTCTCCACAGATATCTTTGATATAATAGTTTACCATGCCGGAATCGATTGATTGCCGTTTTCCTTCTTCATCATAATATTGAAAAAGCTCTTTCCCGGGAATCTCCTTACATTGCTGTACCATGCGAGCCAGTCTCGGACTCCTGATGCCGATATCCTGATATATCCCTTTCTTGCCTTTGAATGAAAACTGAATGCTGCTCCCCTTTACATCGATGTGTTTGTCCTTTAGTGTCGTAAGGCCAAATGACCCGTACAGCTTCTCATACGTACTGTTACCCACCCTGATGCCAGTCCGTTCCATCAGGCTTACAATCAGGGCAAGCACTTTCTCTCTTGATATTTCTTTGCGGGTAAGATCTTTCTCAATCTGTGTCCTTATAGTAGGGAGAGCGTTTGCAAACTGAACCATGCGGTGATATTTATGCTGATTCCTTAATTTGATCCACAACGGATGATAAAGGTATTGTTTTCGCCCCATGGCATCGATCCCGGTAGCCTGCAGGTGCCCGTTCTCCATCGGACATATCCATACATTCTTCCAGGCAGGCGGAATCACCAGCTTCCTGATTCTTTCCAGTACCTTTCTATCTTCGACTGTTCCCCCATCGTAGAGGTAACGAAAGCCTTTTCCCCTTTTTTCACGGGTAATACCGGCAGTCTCTCCATCCAACACATAAACCAGTTTCATTGCTTTGGCAGCTTTTACCGGGTCGTTGATGAGGGTAGCCATCTTTTTTGGAGGTATATCGGGTATGGAAATTTCTGTCTCCATTTGTTGTACAAGTACTTCGTAGGTGAACTGCTGTTTTCGTAGAACAATATGCCTTATTATTTGGTTCGTCTTGTGATGAGTTTATGATTAAATGTTATCTTTGAATTATGCAGACATTCGCAGATAAAGTAATAGCGTTCAACCGCAATCTGGTATACACGGGAGAGCTGCCTGAGGGTTTTCAGGTGTTGAACCCCTTTCTGGATAATCCGGAAACGATGGAGGTGATGGAAGCGTTTTATCACAAGTATTATCACGACGCCCGGCAACGCAGGTTTATTATCGGGATAAACCCGAGCCGCAACGGGGCAGGGGTGACCGGCGTGCCTTTTACAGACACCAAAAGGCTGGAGAAAGCATGTGGCATCACGATGAAATCGGCGCGTACCCACGAGGTCTCTTCAGTTTTTCTTTATGATATGATTGAGGCTTACGGAGGCACAGAACATTTCTATCGTGATTTTTATATCAACTCTCCTTTTCCGCTGGCTATTATCCGGAAAACGGCAGGAGGAGCCTGGCTCAACGCGAACTATTACGATGATCCGTTGCTCTTTAATACGGTGAAAGGGTTTATGATAGAATCACTAAAGAAGCACATTGATTTGGGACTCGACACCTCGGAGGTGTTTATCCTCGGGAAAAAGAACGCCGATTTTATCGCAAAACTAAATACAGCGGAAAAACTGTTCGACACGCTGACTCCCCTGGAACATCCCCGCTTTATTCAGCAATATAAATCGAAAGACAAACAGCTTTATATTGATAAGTATCTGACGGCATTTCACCCTGAATGGTGAATCTATTTCTGACAACAAAAATAAAAAATTATTTTTTCTATTTGTTCCCATAAATTAGTTCGGTCATATTAAAATTGATATCTATTTTTGTGAACTGAACATTGAAATTAATCCAATGAGTAGTTCTCGAAATGATGATTTAATTCTTTCAGTTTTTAGCGATGCACGGAGTGTGTTCTCGCTGAACGATGTAGCGATGCTTATTGGAGAGAGCGATTTCAAGAAGCTGAATGAGCGGCTGAATTATTATGTTCGCAAGGGAAAGTTGCTCCGTCCGCGTAAGGGCATCTATGTTAAACCCAATTACAATCCCGAAGAATTGTCCTGTACGCTTTATACTCCGTCTTATATTTCGTTGGAATACGTGTTGCAAAAAGCCGGTGTTGTTTTCCAGTATGATGAACGGATAACTGCTGTCAGTTACTTGAGCCGGAGTGTTGATGTAGAAGGCCGCGTCTATTCCTATCGAAAAATAAAAGGTGAAATCCTCATCGTTACACAGGGCATCAATCAAACCGGCAATGTAAATATTGCCACGCCCGAACGTGCCTTTCTGGACATCCTGTATTTGAATGCAACATACTATCTCGACAACCTGAATTCCCTTGATAAGGATTCAATAAAAAAACTTTTGCCGATATATAACTCCAAAACGCTTACGGCAAGGGTTAAAAAAATGCTCGCAAATGGTTAACATCAACAAACATAAATTTTTCCTGACTCAGGTACTAAAAGACATTTATTCCGATATCGAGTTGGCAAACTGTCTCGGTCTCAAAGGGGGGACAGCATTGATGTTTTTTTATGATTTACCCCGTTTTTCGATCGATTTGGATTTCAATCTACTTTACTTGGCAAAAGAAAAAACGGTGTATGAAAAGGTGCGAAAAATATTGCAGAAACAAACGCCGATCAACAAAGAAATTGTTGAAGCCCGCATGGAAATTCCACTGGCTGATTACATACAAAAATGTATCGACCATCTCGAAAGCATGAGCGACCGAGGTATTCTGAACGGTTTAGGGGAGTTAATGGATGAGGATATGAAGAAATTCGTTCGTACAAAACTACGGACAGAAACCACATCCCTGCTTCGGTTCTATAAAGAATTCCCCATTCTTGCATAGGGTGTTTAAATGCTTATCTTCTTCATGGTTGTTGCCTGATTTTGCCGAAAAAGTGGGATTTTTAGGAAAAGAAAAATCCCTGAAATGTTTAAATTTCAGGGATTCACCCACTTTGTGGTCTGTGGTGCCACCAGGAATCGAACCGGGGACACACGGATTTTCAGTCCGTTGCTCTACCGACTGAGCTATGGCACCAACATTGCTTAAATTGCGAGTGCAAAGATAAGCGCATTTTCGGGAAATGCAAAATTTGTCAATAAAAAAGTCAAAAATTATTCCAGATGATTCCATCCCTGCGCACGAAGTTGCATCTCCTGTCCGTCGCGGGTGACCAGATAACAGCCCTGTTCGGGTTTTGTAATATGTCCGATCAGGTGGATGCCCGACACGCTGCTCATCTTCTCGTGCAGTGTAAGCGGAACCGTAAAAAGAAGCTCGTAGTCCTCTCCGCCGTTCAGCGCCACCGTAGTCACATTCATGTTGAAAGTCTCCGCCATGGCGGCAGTCTGATAGTCAACAGGCAGGCGCTCCTCAAAGAGCTGACATCCCACATTGCTTTGCTTGCAGATATGCAGCAGGTCTGACGATAACCCATCTGAAATATCAATCATGGCGGTGGGAACGATGCCGTTCTCCGCCAGCTGGGCCACGATGTCTTTTCTTGCCTCCGGCTTGAGCTGCCGCTCCAGCAGGTATTCCTTCCCTGTAAAATCAGGTTGCACCGCACTGCTGCCCTCGAACACGCTCTTCTCTCTTTCCAACAGTTGCAGACCCATGTAGGATGCACCCAGGTCACCCGAAACATAGAGCAGGTCGGTATCCTTTGCGCCGTTCCTGTAAACAACCTTATCCTTGTCGGTCGAGCCGATACAGGTGATGCTGATGGTGAATCCGGTAAGGGATGAGGTAGTGTCTCCACCTACGATGTCTACACCATAGATCTCACAGGCCAGCTTCAGTCCACTGTAAAAATCCTCGAGATCTTCCACCGTGAATCGCTTCGATATGCCCAAAGAAACAGTTATTTGCTGCGGTATGCCGTTCATTGCATAGATATCGGAGAAGTTGACAACGGCAGCTTTATATCCCAGATGTTTCAGTGGAACGTATACGAGATCGAAATGGATTCCTTCCAGCAACAGGTCGGTCGTGACCAATATCTGTTTACCGGCATGATCGAGTACGGCAGCATCGTCGCCCACCCCTTTCAGGGAAGTGGGCTGTGTAAGCTGAATGTCACCCGTCAGACGATCAATCAGCCCAAACTCTCCCAATGTTGCTATTTCTGTCCCTTTCATCCAATTCTCCCGATGATGGTGCGCATGATTTCAGCCATCTTGGGCTGTGCTATCTTGGCAGCTTCCTGTACATCCTCGTGCGATACTTCCACAATCTTCCCGATCACACCCAGATCGGTAATGATGGAAAAGGCGAGCACTTTCATGCCGGCATGATTGGCCACGATCACTTCGGGTACGGTAGACATCCCCACGGCATCTCCCCCGATTACCCGGAAGAAATTGTATTCGGCGGGCGTTTCAAATGTGGGACCCTGCACGCCTACATATACGCCGTGCTGCAATTTGATATTTTTCTCTTTGGCTATCTCCATGGCCATCAGGCGCAACGATTTGCTGTAGGCCTCACTCATATCGGGAAATCGGGTACCCAGCTCATTGAAGTTTTTACCATGCAACGGATGTTCCGGAAACATGTTGATGTGGTCTTCAATCAGCATGATGTCGCCGATGTCGAAGCTGGGGTTCATGCCACCTGCCGCATTGGAAACAAAAAGATATTCAATGCCCAGCGCCTGAAAGACACGTACAGGAAAGGTAACCTGCTTCATGTCGTATCCTTCGTAGTAGTGGAAACGTCCCTGCATTGCCAGTACTTTCTTGCCACCGAGGGTACCGATGATCAGTTTTCCGCTATGTCCCTCCACAGTGGAGACAGGGAAGTTGGGTATCTCGGTATAGGAGATTTCCTTTTTATCTGTTATCTCGTGTGCCAGCTCTCCCAGGCCTGTACCCAGAATGATGGCGGTACCGGGGATCTCCCCGATTTTATTTTTTAAATAATCTGCTGTTTGTTTGATGGTTTCTAACATGTTCAAGTATTTTATGATTGAATGAGCTTCCTTCCGTGTCATCCACAAAGGTGACACGAACCGGAATGTAATAAAGCATTTTCTTTAACTCTTCATCCAGAAAGGGTAATGCGCGAAACCGCGTGGCATCCTTTTCTGTGGTGATGATGATCTTGTTGTCGTCTTCTACCGACTGCACCATGCGGCGGACAGATTGAATATCCTCCTTTGTAAACTGATGATGATCGGGAAAGAACTTTGTATACAGGTTGTATGTCTTGTGCTCCAGCTTGTCGACCAGAGGTGCAGGTGACGCGATGCCGGTAACCAGGAAAAGATGTTTCTTGCGTAGTTCGTCCAGCAGGAGCGGCCCTGTTTGTAATTCGGGGAAGACCGGCTGCGCGGAGTCGTAGTCGAATGTGGTGAAATACAGCTGCTGGTATGCAAAAAGATCCAGTCCGTTTGTGTAGATCCTGAAATCGATGGGTTGCATGTCGGGGTCGCATTTGGTGACCAGCACAATCGAGGCCCGTTCTTTTCCCTTGAGCGGCTCACGCAGCAATCCCGCAGGCAGCAATTTGTCTTCAAATACGGGCCGGTTGCTGTCAGCCAATAAAATGGACAGAGAGGGCAATACGTGGCGGTGCTGAAAACCGTCGTCCAGCAAAATCACGTCGGGACGTTCCGCTTTTTCTATGGAAAGAATTTTTTGAATGGCAGCTACCCTGTTTTTGTCCACCACCACCAGGGTGCCTGGAAACTTCTGCTTGATCTGCAGCGGCTCATCACCCACATCGCGCACCTTGGAGTCGGCATCCACAATGAGAAAACCCTTGCTTTTTCGCTTATATCCCCGGCTGAGTACGGCTACTTTATACCACGGTGAAAGGATCCTGATCAGATACTCAATGTGCGGCGTTTTCCCGGTACCACCCACGGTGAGATTTCCCACGCAGATGATCGGGATGTCAAAAGCATGCTGTTTGAGTATTTTTCTGTTGAAAAGCCAGTTTCGAAAGTTCACACCTATTCCATACAACCATGATAATGGAAGCAGGGCACGGCGTATTACAACGGCTGGTTTGTCCATTTTCTTATTTGATATTCAGATCGAAAGGAACCCTCGCCTGGATATAGTCCTGTTCTTTCAAATCTTTTAAAATCATGAATAATTCATAACTTTCACCCAGATACTCTTTCAATGTGCGTGCAGCCAACTCTTCCTTAGCCGGTTTCAACAGTTCATCGATGCGGGAGCGCATCTTCGGATATTCAAATACAACGTAGCTTTTACCAAGGTTGGCGAGCTCTGCGGCTATTTCGATGGCTTTTTCAATGCCGCCCAGCTCATCGACGAGGCCGATCTCTTTTGCCTGATTCCCGGTCCACACACGTCCTTCGGCATAAAGAGCCATGGAGTCCTTCGGCATGTTGCGCCCCTCGGCACAGCGGGTAAGGAAGAGATCGTATCCCTTCTCAATATAGGCTTGCAACATCTGTCTTTCTTTTTCATTAAAGGGACGGGTGATATTTCCAAAATCGGCAAACTCATGGGTTTTTACTTCGTCGGTATAGACGCCGATCTTCTTGGAGGTGCCTTCCAGACTCGGTATAGCACCAAAAATGCCGATCGAGCCGGTGATCGTGGTGGGTTGCGCTACAATCCTGTCGGCATTGCAGGCAATATAATATCCCCCCGAAGCTGCCACATCACCCATTGAAACAACGACAGGCTTTTCCTCTTTCAGGTCGGTGATCGCTTTCCAAATCTGTTCTGAGGCGTAGGCGCTACCACCACCGGAGTTGATTCGAAATACCACTGCCTTTATCTCTTTATCCTTTTTCAGCTTTTCGATCTGATCCACCATATACTTGTCCTGTATTTCCGATGAACCGTTACCCGAAGCAATGCTGCCGCTGGCGTAGAGGATGGCGATGGTATTGTTGGTCTTTTTGACAGGTTTCGTATTTAGGGATTTCATCTCTGCAACTGTGGCAGAGGGGATTTTATCTTCTTCCTTGATGTCGAGCAGGGTACGGAGGTAATCCTTCATCTCGGTTTCATATAGTAGGGTATCCACAAGATTGGCAGAAAGAAGATAGTCGGTCGACTGTAACAGGGGAAGAGCATTGGCGAGTGAATCGACAGCTGCGGTGCTGAGGGAGCGGGATGTAGCTAAATCCTCCCGCAGAAAGCTCCAGGCATCGTTCAGATAGGAAGTGACCTGTTCCCTGTTTGCATCGCTCATTTCATTCTGGGTAAATGGCTCCACGGCCGATTTGTAGGTGCCTACTTTGAAAATCTGCATCTCAATACCCAGTTTGTCCAGGGCGTCTTTGAAGAAAATGGGTGTAGAGGCCAATCCATGCAGATCGAGCATCCCCTGCGGGTTAAGGGCCACCTTGTCGGCTACCGAAGCCAGATAATAGCCACCCTGTGTATAGGTGTCGGCATAGGCGACAATGAATTTACCGCTTTCTTTAAAACTGAGCAGTTCATGGCGAATCTCTGCCAAGGTTGCCATCGAAGCCGACAGCGTGCGGGAATCCAGGTAAATCCCTTTTATCATTTCATTATTTCTGGCTTTGCGGATAGCACCCACAATATCGTTAAGTCCCGTTACGGAAGCATATTCTGATCCAATAATCGACGTAAAAGGATCCTCCTCCGGTGTCCGCTCGGCGATGGGGCCGTCTAAGCGCAGATTCAAAACAGAATTGTCCTGGAGTGTGAATTTTTCAGATGAGACAGAGGTAAGGAGCGATCCCATCATACCCAGAAAGAAGAGCATGGCAATCAGGGAGAGAATTAGTTGCGCAATAAGAAATCCCACGGCTGAGGCGAGCATGATTTTTATAAAATCTTTCATAACGAGGACTTTTAGTGTATTAATCAGACAAAAATAGATAAAAAACAGTTATGCTACAATATAAATTTACACATTCTTAATTATTTCACTTGGTTTATTTTAAGGCTGGTAGTATATTTGATGGATAAAATGCGTTTTGGCATCGTAATAGTTCACTTTCTATTAAAAAAAGATAAAAACGGGTAAAAACTGTTGGTCTTATGCAACGTTTTTGCACTTTTTTCATCTATCATTTGAACTGCGATAAGAATGGATGATTCGCAACTGATAATAGCGTGTAAGAAACAGGACCGTAATGCCCAGAAGGTGTTATATGAACGGTATGCCCCTGTGATGATGGGTGTGTGTACGCGCTATTGTAGAGAGGAAGATATGGCCCTCGATCTGTTGCATGATGGATTTATCCGCGCTTTTACGCAAATTGGCTCGTATACGGGCAAGGGTTCTTTTGAAGGTTGGCTGAGACGGATTTTTGTAAATCTGGCACTGGAAAGTTTCCGGAAGGAAAAGCAGAAAAACCGGTTTCTGGAAGAATATGGCTATATGTTGGCCAATGAAACCGACGATGATGTCAATGATTTACTCGACATAGAAGATATCCCACGCGAAGAGGTTCTGGAAATGATCAGAGACCTTCCGCCCGGGTATAGAACGGTTTTTAACCTGTTCATATTCGAAGAGATGTCACACAGGGAGATTGCACAGATGCTGGGCATCAAGGAAGCGGCTTCGCGTTCTCAGTTTTTTAGGGCAAAAACAATTCTAAAGAACAAAATCAGGGACATCCTTCATCTTAACAACGACAAGTACAATGAACAAAGATAACGAGATTAGAAGAGAGGTACAGTCAAAATTCAGCGATTACAGGGTTCCCGTGCCGCCTGGCGGATGGGAACGAATTGAGCAGTCGCTGAATGCTGCCCGGGCAGCACGTTTGGCGGTTCGTCGCCGGTGGTACGCCGCTTCGGCCGTTGCTGCCGTGATCCTGCTCGTGGGTGGCCTGCTTTTTATTAAACCGGTGGCCGATGGTACCATCCCGCTTGTTACGGAGTCAGAATCATTGGGTCCCTCTGCGGAATCCCGCCAAAACCAGGTTAATGCATCACGACAGACAGATGCTGCTACAGCTGAGATTCCTGTCGGCTCCCTGCAAGCATCTGCACACAAGAAACAGAGAAGATCAGATCTCAGCGCATATGCCATGCCCGAAAAGGTTGAAAGCTTGTTGCAACGTGGACGAACACTGCTGGTAAAAGTGGAGGAAAATATCAACGGGAAAGATTTTTCATCTGTCGTAAGACAGATTGAAAGGCACGCTGTGGGAGATGTGACGGGAGATACCGGCAAAGAGTATTTTATCACGATAGGCGGAGAACAAACAGGTCTGATCAAAGAAGAACAGGAAGCACGGAACGATGAACGAATTATATTGGCGATGAACGGTCGTGGTGGCCTTACGCCCTTTCAGCAAACCGTAAATTCCCCCATGACACTTCGCGCTGCCCAGTTTGGGGAGAATAATCCTCAGATGGCGGATCCCAAAATGAAACTCACCTCAAACAATACGGCCGGGAATGTTTCGGAAATGGAACATGACCAGCCTGTTTCTTTCGGTATTACGGTGTCGAAATCACTCTTCGATAACCTCTCCCTGGAAACCGGCATCCTGTATACCTATCTTTCTTCAAAAGTAAGAAACACCGGCACCAATTTTCAGGTACAGGAGACACAGCATTTGCATTATCTGGGTATTCCCCTGAATGTGAATTATAATCTTTTCTCGGTAAAAAAGCTGGACGTGTATGCTTCGGTAGGTGGAATGCTGGAAAAAGATGTGTATGGCGAGTACCGCAGAACAGGAGAAGGTAGGTCTGCCGAATTGGATATTTCATCCGAAGAAAAAGAGATAACCAAGATCTCGCAACGTAACCCGCAACTCTCCGTCAATGCGGGTGTGGGTATTTCTTATCCGGTCCTGCAAAATTTGAAATTGTATGGAAAGATAGGAGGTGCCTATTACTTCGATGCGAACAATCAATATAAAACCATCTATTCCGACAGCAAGATCGTGATGGATCTGAACGTGGGACTGAGGTATGAATTCAAATAAATACAAAATAAAATGAAAATGAAAAAATCGATCTTATTATGGGCAATGATCGGCGTGACTCTTTTATTGACATCCTGTCTTGATGAGGGAAGCCGGAATTACGATGAAACTTCTGTGGTATACATGTCTACGGATATCACAACAGGCCGCGTTTACGGCAGAACCTTAACAAGCAAAATAATTACTTCAGCGAACATGCAGCTGATGCTTCCCGGTACTTTCCAGTTTTTACGTTACAGCTGGACGGAAGAATATGGTACAACACCCATTACTTTGGGCACCACATCCACGGTTGTGATACAGGCCGACAATGTGGCCATTGTTGGTGAACCGATGGAGATAGGCAGAGTGTCACTGCGGATGAATCAGACACCGCCGCAAACAGAAACACCGGACAAGTTTGTGGCCATTGATTCGCCTGTATATGCCGAAGATAAAATTTATCTGGGCGATCATTGGCTGTTCCAATATGCTTACGAAGCAAAAAAAGGCGAAGACGCAGATGTAAATTTCTATTATGAGGGAAATGAGGGCGCATTGGGAAATGAGGCTACCATCATCATTGATCTGACCATCACGGGTGAACCGGAAGCAGGCTCTTCCACAACTGCCAAAACAGACATCGTTGCGCTGAATATGTCGCAACTGCGTTCCCTGTATGAAAGTTCCGGCACGACGGACACCAAGGAATTGAAGGTAACATTCAAGTATTATCGTAAAGGAGGTGATCAATTGGTTAGCTTAGGAACATACACCATGAAGATAAATCAGGATTGAACTATCACCGGATATCCCAAAAAGCGGCAACTCAGGAAAAAGAGCTGCCGCTTTTTCTTTTTTCGCTCTTTCACTTATTTAAGATGAATTGATTACCTTTGCAATCCAAAATGAAAAAGATCATGTGGAGAGATATTTTTGTTACAACAGTACAATTAATAGTCGCTTCTCCAAGTGCATGGAAAGAAATAGCAAAGGAGGAGAGGAGCCTGAATAACTTTATTGGCCGTTTTTTTCATCCTTTTATCGGAATCATTGCCCTGGCCGCTTTCGTTGGTGGCTTATGGTTTGCCCATGACGGCGGGTTGCAGGGTGCACTGAAGAATACCATCGTCAGCGTTGTGGCAGTATATGGTGGATTTTATATTGTCTCCTATGCTCTGAATGAGACAGCACACCGTTTCGGTATCTCCGGGAATGTGACGGTTTATCGGATATTTACGGGATATGCCTCGGTGGTGATGTACCTGTTATACGTGGTAATTTCTTTTCTTGCTGATTTTTTTATACTCTGGTTGCTCGCCCTCTATACTTTTTATATTGTACAAACAGGTGCGACCTATTACCTGAGGGTGCCGACAGGCAAACGGTTTAGTTTTACCCTCTTCGCTTCAGCCCTCATCATCCTGACACCGGCGCTGATCAAGGGAGTATTTACATTTTTGATGAAATGATGCAGCAAACACCCGTCAACATAAAAAACAAACGTGCCACGTTCGATTACGAACTGTTGGATATCTATACGGCAGGCATCGTACTTACCGGGACCGAAATCAAATCACTCAGGCTCGGTAAGGCAAGCCTGGTAGATACCTACTGTTTTTTTGAACGGAGCGAACTGTGGGTCCGCAACATGCATATTGCCGAATATTTTTACGGTACCTACAACAACCACAATGCCCGCCGCGACCGCAAGCTGCTGCTTAACAGGAAAGAACTGCAAAAGCTTTTGCGGCTGACCCGCGAGACCGGTTTCACCATCATTCCGGTCCGGTTATTCATCAACGAAAAGGGATTGGCCAAGCTGGTGATTGCCGTCGCAAAAGGAAAAAAAGAGTATGACAAACGTCAGTCATTGAAAGAGAAAGAAGACAAACGCGACATGGATCGCATGTTTAAGAAGTAGTTAGATTGGTGCTTTAGGTTTTCAACATTTCAAAACGTTGCAGTATGCAATTTTTACGCAACATTGTCTTTCGTGCATTTAAAAAATCGGCCGGTACCGCACTGTGGCTGCTAAAAATCATTTTGCCCATATCGCTGCTGGTACGTTTTCTGGATTATTACGGCGTTTTGGCTTTCATGGCCGATTTCCTGGATCCTGTTTTTGTCTACATGGGACTGCCGGGAAGTACAGCCATTGTCTTCATCACCAGTATCTTTCTGCCGCTCTATGCTCCCCTGGCCATCATCACGTCCATGTCAATTACCCTGCGTGAGCTGACCATCCTCGCGTTGATGTGTCAGATATCGCACAATCTGCCGGTGGAAAGCGCCATACAGGCCAAGACAGGGACTTCATTCCGGGCAATGACCGTTTTACGTATTGTAACAAGCATCTTTACCGGCATTGTATTGAACCTGATCCTGCCCAGGGAAATGGGGATGCCCATCTTTGTGCAGACAGACATGGTTGTCATGACTTCGATTGCCGACGTATTGCTGCTCTGGCTGAAAAGCTCACTGAACATTGCCTTGCTGATTGTTGTGATCGTTTTCACCTTAAATTTGTTATATAATCTGCTTGAGGCCTACCGGCTGATTCCAAAGCTGAGCAGGGCGGTGGAACCGCTCCTCCGTCTCTTCGGATTACCGACAAGCACCGCTTTCCTGTGGCTTATTGGCTATATTGTGGGGCTGGCATATGGCGGTGCATTGATGATGGATCAGATGAAAGAGGGTAAAGTCACCAGAACTGAAGCCAGCCTGCTGAATTACCATCTTGCTGTGTCGCACTCTGTTCTGGAAGACAACCTTTTGTTTGTAGCCCTGGGTGTTTCTATCTGGTGGATATTGGGAGTAAGGTTTGTCATTGCCTGGATGGTGGTATGGTTGAGAAGGTTTATATTGAAATTACGATTCGGACAGATGCGCTTAAAAGCCGAATCATAGCTGAAGATCAATTTTATTGATTATTTTTGAGCGAAATAATAAATTGAGAGAACAAATAAAATGAAGTTAGAAGAGATTTTAACCGATCGCATCCTGATACTCGATGGTGCGATGGGTACAATGATACAGCGTTATAACCTCACCGAAGCTGACTTCCGGGGTGAGCGGTTCAAAGACTCCCAAACTCTGCTGAAAGGGAATAACGACCTGCTTTCTCTCACGCGCCCCGATGTCATCGCGCAGATTCACAGGGAGTATCTTGAGGCAGGATCCGACATCATTGAGACAAATACATTCAATGCCACCAGCATCTCAATGCAGGATTATGGAATGAGTCCTCTGGCGGCCGAGATCAATCTGGCAGCCGCCAAGATAGCCCGTGAGGTGGCCGATGAGTTTACCCGGCTCACGCCACATAAACCCCGTTTCGTTGCCGGCTCTATCGGTCCGACAAACAAAACTGCCTCGATGAGCCCACGGGTGGAGGACCCGATGTTTCGTGCTGCTACGTTCGATGATTTCAAGGCTGCCTACAAAGAGCAGATGCTGGCCCTGGTGGAAGGTGGTGTGGATCTGCTGCTTATCGAGACCATTTTTGATACGCTCAATGCCAAGGCGGCGATTTTTGCGGCCGAAGAGGTAGCAGCCCAAACAGGTCGACATACTCCCATTATCCTGTCAGTCACGATATCGGACAAGGCGGGACGAACCCTTTCGGGGCAGACACTGGCGGCCTTTGTTGCCTCCGTGAGTCATGCCAAACCCCTGGCTATCGGCTTAAACTGCTCCCTGGGCGCCGCAGAACTGAAGCCTTACGTGAAGGAACTGGGGAGAATCGCACCTTTCTACGTCAGTACCTATCCCAATGCCGGATTGCCCAATCAGCTGGGTGAGTATGATGAGACACCGGAAAAGATGGCTGCCCAGATCAAAGAGTTTATCGATGAAGGATTGGTAAACATTGTGGGGGGATGTTGCGGCACCACGCCGGCTCACATCGCCGAATATGCGCGGCTGGTGCAGCATGGTGTTCCGCACCGCAGATCAGTTCCTCCTGCATATATGCGGCTTTCGGGACTGGAGTTGCTGGAAGTATCCCCCCAGATTAATTTTCTGAATATCGGAGAACGCTGCAATGTGGCCGGCTCGCGCAGGTTCCTTCGTCTGATACAGCAGAAAAAATATGAGGAGGCACTGGAGATTGCCCGCAAGCAGGTGGAGGATGGTGCACAGGCAATCGACATCAATATGGATGACGGCCTGCTGGAAGGAGCAGAGGAGATGACCCGTTTCCTGAATCTGTTGGCTTCCGACCCCGATGTCTCCCGCGTACCCATCATGATCGACTCATCAAAATGGGAAGTACTTGAAGCGGGATTGAAATGTGTGCAAGGCAAGTCGATCGTCAACTCCATCTCCCTGAAAAACGGCGAAGCGGAATTTTTGCATCAGGCCCGGCTGGCACAGCGCTATGGTGCCGCGGTGGTCGTGATGGCCTTCGATGAGACGGGACAGGCAGCTACCTATGAACGACGCATCGAAATATGCGAAAGAGCCTACAGGCTGCTCACAGAAAACGGATTCGACCCCAAAGACATCATCTTCGACCCGAATGTGCTGGCCATTGCCACGGGGATCGATGAACACAAGAACTACGGCGTGGAGTATATTCAAACAGCCCGCTGGATCAAGGAACATCTTCCGCATGCCAAGGTGAGCGGCGGCGTGAGCAACCTCTCTTTCTCCTTCCGCGGCAACGACTCCATCCGGGAGATGATGCATTCGGTCTTTCTGTATCATGCCATCCAGGCAGGCATGGATATGGGAATTGTGAATCCCGCCGAATCGGTTATCTATGAAGATATCCCTGCGGATGTAAAAGAACTGGTGGAAGATGCCGTGCTCAACAGACGCGATGATGCCACCGAGCGGCTGATGGCTTATGCCGAAAAGATAAAAAATGAGAAAACTCCCGAAGCAGAACAGGCTAAAACACAGGAATGGCGTAACTTTTCGCTTGATGAGCGACTGAGTTACGCGCTGGTGAAAGGGATAGGCGACTATATGGAAGAGGATCTTGCAGAGGCGCTGCAGACCTATCCGCGTGCGGTGGATATCATCGATAAGCCCCTGATGGAGGGAATGAACAGGGTGGGCGACCTCTTCGGATCGGGGAAAATGTTTCTTCCTCAGGTGGTGAAGGCGGCACGCACCATGAAGAAGGCGGTGGCCATTCTTCAGCCTACCATCGAAGCGGAGAAAACAACATCGGGTGGTTCACAAAAAGCAGGCAAGATTCTGCTTGCGACCGTAAAAGGTGACGTGCATGACATTGGGAAGAACATCGTATCCATCGTGCTGGCATGCAACAACTACGAGATCATTGACCTGGGTGTGATGGTGCCTCCCGAAAAGATCATCGAGACGGTAATCAGGGAAAAACCCGATATTGTGGGACTGAGCGGATTGATTACTCCTTCGCTGGAAGAGATGGGCGTAATGGCAGAAGAGATGGAGAAGGCCGGCTTTGTCATGCCCCTGCTGATTGGCGGTGCCACGACCTCCAAGCTGCATACGGCACTGAAGATCGAGCATCGCTATAAGCGTGGTGCCGTAGTCTATGTAAAGGACGCCTCACAAAGTCCTTCTGCTGTGGCCAACCTGATGAGTTCTGAAAACAAGGATGCCTACGTGCAAAAGGTACGCAGCGAATATGCACTGCTGCGGGAAGGACATGCCATGAAAGTTGTCGATCTGGTTTCACTGGAGGAGGCGCGCAGAAACCCTTTCCGCGCGACTGGCAGCTATGAACCGGTACGCCCGAAAACCATGGGCCGGGTGAAAATGGAGCAGATAGGGGTTGATACGTTGATACCCTATATCGACTGGAAGTTCTTTTTCCCCGCCTGGAACCTGTCGGCCAAATTTCATACCATCACCCGCATTGACCGGAACGATGCTGCTGCCTATGAAAAATGGAAAGCATCTTATCGCGACGAGGAGCAGGAGAGGGCGGAGGAAGCAGCCAAACTATACCGCGACGCAGAGGATATGTTGCAGCGCTTCGCAGATGAACAGGTGGATTATGTAAAAGCGGTCTTCGGACTGTATGAGGCCTACAGCGAAAATGACACCATCGTCATCGGGGAAACGTCATTCCCCTTCCTGCGGCAGCAGAAGAAGAGCGACAAGAATGAATACTTCTGTCTGAGCGACTTTATTGCTTCCCGTGAATCAGGGAAAAAGGATTATCTGGGTGCTTTCGCGGTAACCGCCGGTGACGGTGCCGATGAGGAGATGAAACGATTGGAGGAGGAGGGCGACGATTACTCCGCCCTGCTGATGAAGTCGTTGCTCGACAGACTGGCCGAGACGGCCACAGAATGGGTACATGAAAGGATACGTCGTGACTATTGGGGCTATGCCGCCGACGAGAAACTCTCCATTGCAGAGTTGTTCGCAGTGAAGTATCAGGGTATACGGCCGGCAGTGGGTTACCCTTCCATTCCCGATCAGACTACCAATTTCCTGCTGCACAAACTCCTCGCGACCGAAGAAATAGGTATATCCCTTACCGAGAATGGCGTAATGTATCCGAACGCATCGGTGAGCGGCCTTCTTTTTGCGCATCCCGAATCGAAATATTTCTCAATTGGTGAAATCAGTGAAGAGCAGATGATCGACTATGCCCGGCGGAAAAATGTGAAGCCGGAAGAGATCCGGAAGTTCCTCCTCGCAAATCTGGGGTAAGTTTTGTATCTTTGCATAGCTTAAATCATTTTTTTTATGCGGAGTTTCGGAAGCGACAACAATTCAGGGGTTCACCCGCGCATCATTCGGGCATTGGCGGAGGCGAACATAGATCACACCATCGCCTATGGCGATGACAAGTGGACCCGGCAGGCAGAGGAGGAGGTACGCGCCTTGCTCGAAGACAGCAGCATAGAACCGTTCTTTCTATTTAACGGCACCGGTGCGAACGTGGTGGGGTTGCAGAGCTGCACCCTCCCCTTCCATTCCATCCTTTGTGCGGCTACGGCACACATTGCCGTGGATGAGTGCGGTGCACCGGTAAAATTGACGGGAGCTACGCTGAAAGAGATCGTCACACCCGACGGAAAACTCACGCCTGAGCTGGTTCGCCCGCACCTGCATGGCTTCGGCTTTGAACATCATTCCCAGCCAAAAGTAATTGCCATCTCGCAGACAACAGAGCTGGGTACCTGCTATACACCCGGTGAAATAAGGGCACTTGCCGACCTGGCACATGCCCACGATATGTATCTCTTTGTGGATGGCACCCGCATTGCCAATGCCTGTGCTTATCTGAACGTGACACTGAAAGAGATTACCTCCGGTTGCGGGGTGGATATCTTCACACTGGGTGGAACCAAGAACGGGCTGATGTTTGGCGAGGCACTTGTCCCGTTGCGGAAGGAGTTGACTGCACATCTCAAATATTACAGGAAGCAAACAACCCAGTTGTATTCCAAGATGCGGTATATTGCAGCGCAGTTCATTCCTTACCTGAATGAAAATTTATGGCTGGAGAATGCCCGAAAGTCCAATGCTTCAGCCCGGTTATTGTGGAAGAAGATGCAACAGGTGAAGGGTATTGAGATTACGCAGCCTGTAGAATCGAATGCGTTGTTTTTCATTCTGCCCAAAGAGGTTACCGACAAGCTGCGGGAGCGCTATTTCTTTTACGACTGGGATGAAAGCCGCAACGAAATGCGCCTTGTCTGTTCGTGGGACACCACGGAGCAGGATGTCGGCGATTTCATCGATTACCTCAGGCAGCTTACCGATTAGTTAGAAACCTCGGAGGAACTACCTCCTTTATGCATGATAAAGATAGATTATGTTTGACTTTTTGGATGTGTATCCCTGGATGTTGCCCCTGATTATTTTTGTCGGTCGTATTTTCGATGTGTCATTGGGCACACTGCGTATCATCTTTGTGTCGAAAGGTGCAAAACACATCGCTCCTGCCATTGGCTTTGTGGAGGTATTTATCTGGATTGTGGTCATCTCACAGATTCTCACGCAAGCAAATGACCTGATCTCTTATTTGTCCTACGCAGCCGGATACGCAACGGGGAATTACGTGGGAATCCTCCTGGAAAACAGAATTGCATACGGGATTGTTTTGTGCCGTATTTACACCCAGAAAAGCGGTAAGGAGCTGGTGCAGACGCTCAATAAGATGAATATCGGAGCTACGTTGACACATGGAACAGGATCGACCAACGAGGTGGATATCATTGAGACAGTGGTAGGCCGCAAAGAGATGAAAACCCTGGAGCGTACATTGAATAGTTTCGACACCAATATTTTCTATGTCGTGGAAGATGTACGAACCAAGCAAAATGGTATCTTCCCGAAACGGAGAAATATTCTTACCCGTTGGAGACCGGGGAAGTAATTTTCAATACAGGTTGTTGACTGTCCCTTTCCAGGAACAGCCCAGGCAATACAGGAGCGTCGTGTCAAATCCATCCAGTGATTCATCCCCGTGGATCGGATGGATTTTCTTATCTTCTGTGACTGTCACAACAAGTCGTTCGCCTGCGGCATTGAGCAGGTAGAAACGGCGTATTTTGCATTGTGGACAGAGTTTGTTTTTGTTCATACATCAATTTTATTTTCAATGCTCTTTGCTTCCTGCCAGATTAATTCCATCTCTTCAAGAGGCATCCCTTTGAGGGATCTGCCTTGTTCCTTTATTTTCTTTTCCATGTAGTTGAACCGGAACATGAATTTTTTGTTGGTGCGTTCCAGCGCATTGTCTGGATTCACCTTGTAGAGCCGGGCTGCGTTGATGATGCTGAAAAGCAGATCGCCAAACTCGGCCTCCATCCTGTCTGCCTCCATCTTTTCAATTTCGACTTCCAATTCTCCCAGTTCCTCCTTCACCTTATCCCACACATCGTGACGTTGATTCCAGTCGAATCCCGCATTGCGGGCCTTGTCCTGAATCCTGTATGCCTTAATCATGGAGGGCAATGAATCGGGTACTCCTTCGAGCACCGTTTTATTTCCTCCATTCTCTTTCAGTTTGATCTGTTCCCACGACTTTTCGACCATGCTTGCGTTGTCGGCGCTCTGGTCGCCGAATACATGCGGATGACGGAAGATAAGCTTGTCGCAGATGGCATGAGATACATCGGCTATATCAAAAGCCTGTTTCTCTTCTCCAATTTTTGCATAAAAGACCACATGGAGCAAAAGATCGCCCAGTTCCTTTTTGATCTCATTGTTGTCGTTTCGGAGGATGGCCTCCACCAGCTCATAGGTCTCTTCAATGGTGTTGGCCCGCAGGCTCTCATTGGTCTGTACCTTATCCCACGGGCATTTCTCCCGCAACTCATCCATGATGTCGAGCAGTCTTCCGAAAGCCTCCATCTTTTGTGTTCTGGTGTTCATATCTAAAAAACAGAGACGCCACAAAGGCGCCTCTGCGAATAATTATTTTTTAAAGTTGGTCAATCCTGTCTGGAGGAATTCAATGTATCGCTCTACATTTTCATCGTAAGCGTAAGAGGGGCTTAGCGGTTTTCCGTCGTGATCGAGTGCGATGTAGTAGGGTTGTGCATTGGCTCCGAACTTGTGTCGTTGCAGATAACTCCATTTGTCACCGATGGTTTTCAGTCGGGTTGTTCTGCCATTCTCTTCTACTTCGATGATCTCGGGAAGCTTGGCTTTGTCATCCACCATGAGTGTGATGAGGATATATTCATTCTCAAGAATATCTTTTACACGGGGGTCGGTCCATACCGAGGCTTCCATCTTTCGGCAATTCACACAGCCATACCCGGAAAAATCGATCAGTACCGGCTTGTTCTGTTGTTTTGCCAACGCGATGCCGGCTTCGTAATCCATTGTCTGGGCATGCACTTCACCGTCGTACAGGTTGAAATCCTGCGTATAAAGTGGCGGGGAGAAAGCGCTGATCGCCTTTAACGGAGCACCCCACAATCCGGGAATCATGTACACGGCAAAAGCGAGTGAGATGATCGACAGAAAGAGACGGGGTATGGTGACATGCGGCAGATCGCTGTCGCCCGGAAACTTTATTTTACCCAGTAGATAGATTCCCAGCAGGGCAAAGATCACAATCCACAATACCAGAAATACTTCCCGGTCGAGGATTCCCCATCCGTAAGCAAGATCGGCTACAGATAAAAATTTCAATGCCAGTGCCAGTTCAAGGAAACCCAGTACCACTTTCACCGAGTTGAGCCAGCCGCCCGATTTGGGCAGGTTTGATAACCACGACGGGAAGATGGCAAAGAGTACGAAGGGGACGGCCAGGGCGATGGCAAATCCGAGCATGCCGATGGCCGGGCCGAGGATACTACCCGACATGGCTGCCTCCACCAGTAGCGTGCCGATGATGGGGCCTGTGCAGGAAAAGGATACCAGTACCAGGGTGAACGCCATAAAGAAAATGCTCAACGCTCCCGATGTCTTGTCTGCCCTCTCATCCATCTTGTTGGTCCACTTGGCAGGCAGCACCATTTCAAAGCCTCCGAAGAAGGCAACGGCAAACAACACCAGCAAGGCAAAGAAAATAAGATTGAACAGTGCGCTTGTGGCCAGATTATTCAGTGCGCTGGCACCGAATATGCCGGTAATAAGCAGTCCCAGCACCACGTAGATGACGATGATGGCGATACCGTAGACCATTGCTTCGGTGACGGCTTTCTTTTTCTCCGTTTTGTTACGCTTCAGGAAGAAACTTACTGTCATGGGAATCATGGGCCACACACACGGCGTGATCAGGGCGATTAGACCTCCGATGAAGCCGGAGATGAAAATCCAGAACAGCGACATGCCGGCGGTGCTTCCCTTCATCCCGTAATCCTGTAATTCCTCAATGACCGGTGTCCATAGCAGGTCACTGTCTATCCCGGCTGAGGTGACAGCGACAGATGATGCGGTTCCCAGACTGTCTGCAGGTTGTGCAGGTGTCAACGGGGTAAACGAAAGGCTTGTTTCGCTTGTGGTGGCTGTTGCGGGTGTGCTTGCCGCAGTTGCAGTTACAGTCACTGTCGCCGGCAAATGTTCTGCCGTAAAGGAAAAATCGTTGGGTAGGGGAGGGGTACAGCTGCTGTCGTCGCATGCCTGAGCTCTCACGTCTCCCTGTAGCGTGAAGCCGGCTTTATCGGTCACCTTCAGACGTTGTATAAACCGGGCATTATTCTGAAACGTACCAATGGTCATCTGAAAGATGCCGTCATATTTCACCTTAGCTTTTGTGTCGGCGTGAAATTCACCGATGGGTTCCGCGCCGACGATCCGGTCAAAACTGATTTGTGTGGGAGTAGGTCCGCCGTCGGGAATCTTTGTATCATAAAGATACCATCCCTGTTTGATTTGTACATCTGCTACCAGCTCAATTTCACCGTTCCCCACATCTTTCAGTGAGAAGTCCCAGCGCATTTCGTCCTGGGAAAAAGCCATGGAGATACAGAGAAACAGCAAACCGAGTAGTGCGGTCGATCTTTTTATATACATACTTCTATCTTATTTCCTGATAAATTTACAAAGTTAATAAACGAGAGATAAAATGCTAAGTTAATAACGGTTATAAAGGTTGTTGTTGCGTTAAATGATGCGTTTATTGTTTGTGTGTGAGAATATCCAATACGATTTTATCGGTTTCAACCATTCCTTTTGTGCCGATACGGGCCAGGTTCCGGATTGTCTGATCGGTGTCGTTGTCGATAATTCCTTCCTGAGCGGAGACCACTTCATTTTCTATTGCCATTAAGGCTGAAAGCGTAGCCGTGGAGACGCCACTGGCTATTTTCAAGGCACAACTTGGTTTTGCACCGTCACAGATCATGCCGGTAATGTTGGCAATCATGTTTTTGATTGCATAGGTGATCTGATCGTAGTTTCCACCCATTAACCAGGTAATCCCGCAACTGGCTCCGGTTGACGCCACCACGCAACCACAAAGCGCGGACAATCGTCCGATATGCTGTTTGATATAAATCATGGTCAGATTGCTCAGGATGAGTGCCCTGATAAGCTGTTCTGTCGTACTTCCCGTTTGCTCGGCATATGTGACCACGGGCATGGTGGCAGCAATACCCTGATTCCCGCTGCCGCTATTGCTCATAACAGGAACCGGTGCACCTGCCATTCTGACATCACAGGCTCCTGACGTGGATGCAACCATTCTGGTGTGTAGATTATCTCCGAAAAGGTGGATTCCTTTATCTCCCAGGAGATTTTTTGATACGTTGTGGCCATATTGTCCATGATTCACCGTTTGAGCTGCTTCTTTGTTCATTCTCGCAGCATCGAGGATAAAGTGTAATTCTTCCACATGCGATGATATGGCATAATCATATATTTTTCTGAAAGTAAGGGTGACATCACTGCTTGATTCTCCTGCCGATAACACGCTCTTTTCTAAAAGTATTTTTCCGTTCTTTTCAATATATGTGAAGGATGTATGACTGCCTCTGATGATTGTTTTGACAAAGTCACTACCATGTGTACAATGCACTTCAATGAAAAGTTTGTCTGAAATTTGCTCTTTCAGATGTATGTGAATCCTTTTTTCCGCTATATACCGTTCTCCACTAGCTACTTCATCGGAAGTCAGATCTTTGAGTAACTCCAGGCCGTCTTCAGATCTGCCTCTTAATGCTCCCAGCGCAATAGAAATCGGAAGGCCGTTCATGCCGGTACCGGGAATGCCTACTCCCATGGCGTTTTTAATGATGTTTGCACTCAGGAAAACCTCAATTTTTTCCGGTACTGCGCCCAATGTTTCGGTCGCTTTGGCGGTACATAATGATACGGCGATAGGTTCCGTGCAGCCGATGGCCGGCACGATCTCCTGTTGCATCAGCAATTTGATTTGCTGTCTCTCTTCTATTGAAAGCACGGTGGTGTTTTTTTGTGATTGTGACGACAAAAGTACATAAAATCGGATCACTTGAATGTTAAAATGATGTTGAAGATGTTTTTATGTCGAATAAAAAACCCGGTTTGCCGGGTAAACCGGAATCCGGGTAATTCTAAATGAATCGGATTTACAACTAACTATTGTATTCCCGCTTTTTCATAGGAAATTTTCAATGCATCGGCCACACCTCTGCCATATGCGGGATCTGCCTTATAGCAGTTGCTGATATGACGGATCTTAATGATCTCATCACTGTCGCCCATATTGCGGGCCGTGTTGTCAAAGAGGCGTTGTTGTTCATCCGGGTTCATCAGACGGAATAATTTGCCGGGCTGTTCGTAATAGTTGTCATCGTCCTGACGGAAGTCCCATCGTTTGATGTCGCCATTCACTTTCTGCACAGGCTCATCATGTTCCGGTTGTTCCTGCCAGACATTATAACTGTTCGGTTCATAATGCAGTGTGGCGCCATGGTTGCCGTCCATACGCATCTGTCCGTCGCGGTGGTAGGAGTTATAACCTCCCTTTACCCCTCTGGGATAATTTACCGGAATCTGGTGGTGGTTCACTCCCAGGCGGTAGCGCTGTGCATCACCGTAAGAAAAGAGTCGTCCCTGCAGCATCTTATCTGGAGAAAAGCCTATTCCCGGCACCACATTCGCCGGGTTGAAGGCAGCCTGTTCCACATCCTGGAAATAGTTGTCTGGATTGCGGTTCAGCTCGAACTCACCCACAGGTATAAGCGGAAAATCGCCTTTGTACCATACCTTGGTGAGATCGAAGGGATTATAAGACATCTGCTCGGCCTGCTCCTCGGTCATGATCTGAATGTACATCTTCCACTTTGGGAAATCACCATTGCCGATGGCTTCAAACAGATCACGCTGATGGCTCTCCCGATCACTCCCGATCACTGCGCCAGCCTCTTCATCGGTCAGGTTTTCAATACCCTGCTGGGTCACGAAATGAAATTTAACCCAATGGCGTACATTGTCGGCATTGATGAAGCTATAAGTGTGGCTCCCAAAGCCATGCATATGTCGGTAACTGCGCGGAATGCCCCTGTCGCTCATCGTAATGGTAACCTGATGGAGTGCTTCGGGAAGGTTACTCCAGAAATCCCAGTTGTTGTTGGGACTGCGCAGGTTGGTGTGAGGATCGCGTTTTACAGCGTGATTCAGATCGGGAAACTTCAGCGGATCACGGAAGAAGAAGACGGGAGTATTGTTTCCTACCAAGTCCCAGTTCCCCTCTTCGGTGTAATATTTCATGGCAAAGCCTCGGATATCCCGCTCGGCATCCGCGGCTCCGCGTTCACCGGCCACGGTGGAGAAGCGGACAAACATTTCCGTCTGCTTCCCGATTTCAGAGAAGATCCTGGCTTTGGAATACTGTGTAATGTCGTGCGTAACCGTAAAAGTCCCAAATGCACCCGATCCCTTGGCATGCATGCGCCGCTCGGGAATAACTTCACGATCGAAATGGGCCAGCTTTTCCAGAAACCACACATCCTGCAACATCATCGGACCCCGTGGTCCGGCGGTCATTGCATCCTGGTTGTTACCCACGGGCGCACCGGCTACGGTAGTCATTCTTTTCTGATTCTTCTTGTCTCGTTGTTTTTTTAGTTCTTCTGCATTCATATATTTACTTTTTAAAGTTTATGTTAACCAGTCTCTCTCTCTTCTTCATATTTCCCATTTATATGTACTTTGATGGAGCTTATTTCATAACCGGGTATCCTATTGTCTTTGAAAAAAGCCTTGAGCATCGTATCAAGATTCTCATTTACGTAATCTTCAATATGATTGCTTCCTTCTGTATACAGATGATGATGATTGTCAATACGTCCGTCGTAGCGTGCCGCTTCGTCTGTGGTACGGACTTTTACGATGACACCTTTTTCCACCAATGTGTCGAGGGTTTTATAAATGGTGCCCGTAGCCACGTTCGAGTATTTTTTATGCACAAAATCTATAATGTGTTGGGCCGTTGGATGATTATTAAGCGTATAGATTGCATGTAAAACAGCAACTCTTTGTGGGGTGATTTTTAAACCTCTATGTTGTAATTTTTCCTTTATTTCTTCTTCTCTTTGCATGATAAATTCGCGTGGTGATAAATTATTTAGTAAGATTTATTCTTACTTAAAACAATTTCCTAGATAAAAAGTTTACACTTTTAAAAGTTATCAACATTCCATGTTCATAACTTAGGGAAAGAAAGAGTCCTCTAATTTTCCTCTAAAATGAATAACTTCCCTAACTTTACCGTTGATTCAAGAATATATAAGAAAATAATGGAGAAAGCAAAGCGCAAACCGGCAGTCAAAGTAGTTGAAAAAGCGGTGGTAGCACCCGATATCGGGAAATTACCACCACAAGCCAGAGAATTGGAGGAAGCAGTGCTGGGAGCGCTCATGCTCGAGAAAGATGCTTATTCAATCGTAAGTGAGATATTAAAGCCGGAAAGCTTTTATGACCCCACGCATCAGCTTGTTTATGGTGCAATACAAGGCTTGGCTATGCAGCAAAAACCGGTTGACGTACTTACCGTGGTGGAAGAGCTGAAGCGTCAGGGTGAGCTGGATGCAGCCGGTGGTGCCGTGTATGTGGCTGAACTTTCGGAGAAGGTCGCCTCTGCAGCACACATAGAATACCATGCACGCATCATCGCCCAGAAATATCTGGCCAGGGAGTTGATATCCTTTTCTTCGGAAGTATCGCAGCATGCCTTTGATGAGACAGTGGATGTGGATGACCTGATGCAGGAAACCGAAGGACGTTTATTTGAGATCTCCCAGCGGAACGTGAAGAAGGATGTGATCCAGATTAATCCGGTCATCAAGGAAGCGATGAACAACATTCAGCTTGCAGCAAACCGGAAAGATGGCATGAGCGGATTGCCGACAGGATTTAAAGAATTGGACAAACTTACATCGGGCTGGCAGAATTCCGATCTTGTCATCATTGCAGCCCGCCCAGCTATGGGTAAAACTGCGTTTGTTCTTTCCATGGCTAAGAATATCGCTCTCGATTTCGAACAGCCTGTTGCCATCTTTTCGCTTGAAATGTCGAATGTGCAATTGGTAAACCGATTGATTGTCAATGTGTGCCAGATAAAAGGTGAAAGCATTAAAAGCGGTCGACTCTCTGACGACGAGTGGGAACGACTGGATAAAAATCACAAATTTCTGTACAATGCACCCATTTATATCGACGATACTCCCAGTTTATCCGTGTTTGAACTGCGCACCAAAGCACGCCGACTGGTACGCGAACACAAGGTGAAGGTACTGATTATCGACTATCTTCAGCTGATGAATGCCAGTGGTATGAGTTTTGGCAGTCGTGAACAGGAGGTGAGCATGATCTCCCGATCTCTGAAGGGGCTTGCAAAGGAGCTGAACATTCCCATCATTGCCTTGTCGCAGTTGAACCGTGGTGTGGAGACACGTCAGGGAACAGAGGGGAAGCGTCCTCAGTTGGCCGACCTGCGTGAATCGGGAGCCATCGAACAGGATGCCGACATTGTCTGCTTTATCCACCGTCCCGAATATTACCGTATTACTGAGGATGAGCGGGGAAATTCGCTGATAGGAATTGCAGAAATTATCGTGGCCAAGCATCGTAACGGACCGACTGGTATCGCGAGTATGCGTTTTGATAATGAGTATGCCCGTTTCAAAAATCTGGACGATTACGCAGTGGGACAAAAATATGTAGAAAGGCCGTCGCGGATGAACAACCAAGTCAAAAATACCGGCCAGGTAAACGATGTCTCCGATGCTTCGGGTTTTCTTTCTCAAAGTAAAGAACCGCTACCCTTTTAGTGAATGCGTTGTATCTGTGTCATTGCTGCTATTCTGTTTAAATAGTTTAATTACTGTCAAACAATGCGTAAGACAAGGCAGAGAATAATACAATTCAAATTTATTTTCCTATTTTTGTGCGTTAAAAGTTGTATAATCAACTTCACATAAAAACTGTTGAAATGCGTAACATCTTTTGCCTCACCGGGGTACTCACGTTAATACTTTTACTGTGTATGGGGTTTCAGTCCGCACAGGCTCAGGATCAGCCCTATGAAACTGTGACACAGAACGGACAGCGTTACTATAAGTACACTGTCAAATCGGGTGAGGGACTCTACGCTGTTTCCCGCACTTTCTCGGTACCTGTGGCCGAAATAATCCGTCTGAATCCCGGATCGAACGCCGGTCTGAAAAACGGGCAGGAGCTGCTTATCCCCGTTAACAGTGAGAATGCAAAGCTCTCTTCTGCTGTTCCTTCCGGCTTGTCGAGTCAGGGTGGTGTGGTGGATCAGAACAGCACATTTCAGCATACGGTGTCGAAAGGTGAGACAGTTTACAGCATTTCCCAAATGTACCGTACGACGGTAAATGAGATTAATCGCTTCAATCCTGGTGTCAGTGAAGGGATTACTGTGGGACAGCGTCTCACCATCCCCCAACGACGGGTAATCAGCGAAGAAAAAGAGGATAATTATCGTTTTCACACCATTCTCCCCAAAGAAACGCTTTATTCTGTTTCAAGAACCTACTCGTTAAAGCCGGAAGATGTGATGCTCTCCAACCCTGGTTTATCGGCTGAGACCTTCCAGACCGGCAAAACCATACGGATTCCCTTTTTCGAGTCTTATGAAGTGATTGCTCCGTTTGAGAATCAGACAAAAAATATTATCCACCACGTACAGAAAAAAGAAACTCTTTATAGCATTGCCCGCAATTATCAGGTGGAAGTAACCGATATAGAACGGATGAATCCTATGCTGGCAGGTGGCCTGAAAGCCAATATGGAACTGATTATTCCGGTAAAAAGAAGCTTGCTTGAAAAAGATACACGTTCCAGGGAGAATGAAGCAAATCGCCTGCTCTCGCAAAACCTGCCATCCGGAAAAGTGGATGTGATGAAGGTTGGACTTCTCTTGCCCTTCCTCGATGAGACAGGAAGAGGCCATCTACGTCTCCAGGAGTACTATGAGGGTTTCCTCCTGGCGGTGGATGAAATGAAGACCAACGGTGTGAATCTCGAATTATTCGTGTTTGAGATCGGCAGGGGAGATAATACAAGCAAGTTGAAAAGCTTACTTGAGACCCTGGAGATGCGTTCGTTAAATCTCATTATCGGCGGAGTGAACGATGCCCAAATCAGGTTAATTTCCGACTTCTCCCGGGCGAACAACATAAAATATGTGGTTCCATTCTCACAAAGTAACGGAGAGGTGCTGAGCAATGGCAATATTTTCCAGGTTAACCCACTCAGCAGTGCCACATACACGAAAGCATCTTCCGCTTTTGTTCAGTCATTCGGCAATGCAAACACCAACGTCATTTTTGTTGCCAGCGGCCAGAATGATAAAAAAGAATTTACGGCAGAACTTCAGAAGCAATTGCGCGAAAATAGGATAAAGTATGAATCCGTCTCTCTCTCAGGCTCAATAAACAATGCCATCATGCCGCTGTTAAAGCCGGGAAAAGAAAATGTGATTGTGCCTTCTTCAGCCGATTCAAACACACTCAGACAGCTGATGGATGAATTGAAGCAGGTGAGGGAAACCGATTCGCTCACCGAGATCCGTCTTTTTGGTTATCCCGAATGGCAGACTTATACAGACCGGATTGATGACTATCATCTTTTTGGCACATACATCTATACCCCTTTCTTTATCGATAAAACCCATCCCGATACGGAAGCTTTTAACCGCAATTTCAACAAATGGTACGGGCGGAATCTGATGGATACACACCCCTCTTATGGATTGTGGGGATATGATACAGGCCTATTTTTCATGACAGCCCTGAGCCGCTATGGAACCCGTTTTGAACGAGATATTCAGAAAGTGCGTGTCAATTCAAGACAATTTGCTTTTCACTTTGAACGGATGAACAATTGGGGCGGGTTTATTAATAGTGGGCTGTTCTTTATTTACTATGATACCAACGGAAGAATCACCAAAACCGACCGGAGCCGATGAAATCTTTTTTGCCGATACTCATTGTTGCCTTAATGGGCATAAACCCGTTGCATGCACAAAAGAAAGATGCCTTCAAGAGTGAGATTTATTTGGGAGTCGGAGGTGGTGTCGTATCGGCAGGACTCGATTTTATGCCTGCCATTCAACAATCGTCTATGATGGGTGTACATGGGGGGCTGTCTGCCAAAATCATTACCGAAAAACATCTGGGACTGATTACCGAAATAAACTATTCGCAACGGGGATGGACCGAAGAGTTCGATCCCGGACAGGATTTTTCGTACAGCAGAACATTAAATTATCTTGAGATTCCTTTTCTCACCCATATCTACTTTGGGAAAAAATTTCGTTTCATTGTGAATGCCGGACCGCAAATCAGCATTCTCCTGAACGACAAGCAAACCATGAGTCAGGCACTGGCAGATGATATCGCAGAAAAACAGGCGGCTAACCCCGAAGGGCAAATAGGTATCCAGTATGGTCCATCAGATGAATTAAAACGGGTGGATTATGGCCTGACAGGAGGAGTAGGGATGGAACTGAAGACTGGCGTTGGAGATTTTAACCTGGAGGGGAGATACTATTTTGGACTGGGCGATGTGTTTGAAAGTCGCCGTAGTAAAGAGGCCTACTTCTCCCGTTCTGCCCACCGTCTGATTGAAGCAAAATTGACCTATTATATAAAAATCCGCTAGAAATTTTGTACTACAAAAAAAAAGATATACTTTTGAACAAAAATACATGAATATATGTTCATATATTGTTTTGAAGATTGATAGAAAAAATGGAGAAAACTGAAGTAGCACCGGTGAGTAAAAAAATAGACAGAGCCCGTTTTGAAGAGGCGGCCTATTTGTTGCGTGCATTGGCGAACGAAACCCGTCTGTGTGTGATTATGCAACTTTCGCAAACTACTGAAAAGTCAGTCACTGAGTTGATGGAAGGCATGAACTGTGAACAGTCTCTGCTGTCGCACCACCTCACCGATATGCGGGCAAAAGGGATACTGAACTGTCGCAGAGAAGGAAAGAATAGTTTCTATTCATTAAAAGACAAGCGCACTGCAAATGTTTTAAGGTGTTTGATGCAATGTAATCGTATGGACAACAGTTTGAGCTTGTCGTAGTGAGCGAAACAAAACCGAATTACAAGATTGATTGAAAATTAAATAATAACGCAGATTGATGAAAAATTTCTTTTTAAAACACTGGCTCAAAATATCGGGAGTAACGGTCGGAGCATTGGCAGGTTACCTTTATTATTATTACGTGGGCTGTGTCAGCGGTACTTGCCCCATTACATCCAACCCATACAGAATGCTAATCTACGGGGCATTGCTCGGATATCTTCTCTTCGACATGTTTTCACCAAAAAATAGGTCAAAAAAAGCAATTGAATCGATTGATAATAAGGAGAATAAAATAAAATAATCATATGAAACGAGCATGTAAACTGTTTCACACAAGCAGATGATTATAGCGAGTTCCATACACCATAATGAGAAAAATAAAATAATCGTATGAAATTAAAACGAAAGGGAGTTCTATTCATGACGTTTGCAATGACTGCTGCTTTGGTTGCATGTAATAATCCGAGTCAAAAAAGCAGTTCTGATTCGACAGAAACTAACACAATAAAAACTGAAAATAAGATGACAACAACAACGACAAACAAAACAATTCATTTAACAAGAGCCGACTTTTTAAGTAAAGTGGCCAATTTTGAAAAAAATCCCGATCAATGGGTCTATCTGGGCGACAAGCCAGCTATTATCGATTTTTATGCAGACTGGTGTGGACCATGTAAGATGATTGCGCCCATTCTGGAGGAACTGGCCGATGAGTACGATGGTCAGATTTATATCTATAAGGTGGATACAGAAGCTGAGCAACAGCTGGCAGCTGAATTCGGTATCCGGAGTATTCCGTCTCTGCTTTTCGTGCCGATGAACGAGGCACCGCAAATGGCACAGGGAGCACTGCCGAAAGATGCCTTTAAACAGGCCATTGAGGAAGTATTATTAAAGAAATCGTAAAAGAGAATATGATGGAAGCCATGTTTTTTGAAAATAGGAGTCGGTATGGTTTCGACGAAACAGTAAACCGGCTATCAGAAATTGTTCCGGAGAACGGGTGGAAGGTAATTCAGATACTCGATTTACAGGAAACGATGAGAAAGAATGGGAAAGAGGTTCTGCCTGTGAAGGTGGTGGAACTTTGTAAACCAGATTATGCTTATCAGTTACTTTCTGATGATGCCTTGCGCATTTATGCCAATATGATGCCCTGCCGGATTTCCGTATATCAGAAAACTGATGGACAAACATATCTGTCTCGCATGAATTCCGCCATGTTTGCAGCGCAGCTTGGTGGCGTGATGCAGGATGTAATGGGCCATGCTTTTTCTGACGCCGAAGGGTTTATTAAACAGATTGCGGTAGCAGATTAACTGTGTCTAAGCCGGACATGTAGCATTATAAATAATTTTTTTTGTGTAAGGGGTGTAATCGATAAGATTGCACCCCTTTGCGTTTCACATCTTTAAATAACCGGAACCGTTTAGCTCTTCCATCCTCTTTGTGGTCAATTGCTTTAAATTTCGTAATTTTGCATCCAAAATCAGAGCTTCAGCATGAAATCGAGACAAGATTATGAAATAATGGCACCAGCGGGCTCTTATGAATCATTGATGGCTACCATACAAGGAGGTGCCGATTCCATCTACTTTGGGATCGAAGGGTTGAATATGCGCTCCAAGTCTTCCAACAACTTCACGATAGACGACCTGCATCATATCGCGAAAATATGCCGGGAGAATAACCTGAAAAGTTATCTCACGGTCAATACGATTATTTACAACAATGACATGACGCTGATGCGCCGGATTGTGGATGCGGCAAAGGAGGCAAACCTGTCGGCCATCATTGCGGCCGATGTGGCAGTGTTGATGTACGCCAGAAGCATTGGTGTGGAAGTTCACCTTTCCACACAACTGAACATTACCAACACGGAGTCGTTACGTTTTTATGCCCAATATGCCGATGTGGTGGTGCTGGCACGGGAGCTGAATCTGGATCAGGTAGCGGCCATTCATAGAGATATCGTGGAGCAGCAGATAAAAGGTCCCGGTGGAGAACTGATACAGATTGAGATGTTTGCACATGGTGCGCTCTGTATGGCAGTTTCCGGCAAATGTTATCTCAGTCTGCATGAAAAAAATCTCTCTGCCAACCGGGGTGAATGCAATCAGATCTGCCGCAGGGGATATATTGTGAAAGATAAAACAAGCGATATCGAGCTGGAGATCGACAACGAATATATCATGTCGCCCAAAGACCTGAAGACCATCCATTTCATGAACAAGATGATGGACGCCGGTGTGCGGGTGTTCAAGATTGAAGGACGTGCGCGCGGACCGGAATATGTGCGGGTTGTGTCCACCTGCTACCGGGAAGCAATTGAATCCTATTGCAACGATACATTTACCCAGGAGAAGATAGATGAATGGAACGAAAAACTGGCTACTGTATTCAATCGCGGTTTTTGGGATGGTTATTATCTGGGACAGCGACTGGGCGAGTGGACGCACCGCTACGGATCGGGTGCCACAAAGAGGAAAGTGTATGTGGGTAAAGCCATCAAGCACTTTGGAAACCTGGGTGTGACGGAGTTTCTGGTAGAGACACAATCGGTCAGACAGGGCGACGAACTGCTGATTACAGGTCCGACCACCGGCGCACTGTTTGTGACGGCCAATGATATCCGGGTGAATCTTGAGAGCGTGGCCGAGGCAATAAAAGGAGATCATTTCTCCATTCAAGTCAACGAAAAGATCCGCCCCAACGATCAGCTCTACAAAATGGTTGCAGCCGATCGCAAGGGTAATGCTCACGAAAGGTAGTAGAAATTATCTTCGCCGAACCGCATGTCGAACCGTCCGTTGGAGAAGGTTGTCGCCTCATCGTCGACAGTTGCTTTAAACGAGAATATACCGGACAGGATAGTGCCCTGAAGCTCTTTATCGACATATAAATTTTGCACTCGCTTAATTTTGAATTCTCCTTCCATAATTTTTAAATCGCGCCTGGAGTTGCCCAATAGCAGGGAAACAGCACATTCCGTTGCAGGCAGATTGAAGCTTTTTCCGTTCAGGGAGAGCAAATCTGTAAAACTGTCCGGTGCATAGCCGGAAAGTGAGAACACCAGCGTATAGGGTATCTCTCCATCGATGCTGCCGGAGAGATGGATATGGCATGAATCATCGTTCACCACTATTTTGGAGGGATCGTGTCCACTCCCGGTTTTCCAGGGAGTCAATCCCCAATAGACGCCAAAGCTGTTGTAGCCTTTTTCTGAATATATGGGAAGTCCAGGGTTTTCAACATCTTCAATAAAAACCGAATCGGAGATGCGGTAATCGAAAGTGCGTGAACATCCTGCCGTGACGACAAGGATAAGCGTAAACACAAAGAGATGGCTATACTTCATCATTGAAATTTTTAATTTTTTTTACTTGGTTGAAAAAAGTTTCACAGGGAACGAAGCCGAGAGCTGTCCGCCACCGTAGGTCTTGGAGGTGAGCAGCGAGAAGTTATCTTTCGTGAGGAAGTTTGGCGGGAACATGACTTCGATAGATAAGCGAATCCCGTTGTTGAGAATCAGGCGTAACCCGAGACCGCAGTATGTATTCAGGAAGAAATCGGACGGTGTATCCCCCGCCGAAGCGATTATCTCATCCCCATATTTCTCCATCTCCCGTGAAACAAAATCGAGTGTGGTTTTTCCATGTATTTTTACACCCGCCTGCATGCCTGCCTTCACATATGTCTGCCAGTTGCTAAGCCGTCCCCATAACAGGATATCTGCCTCCAAGGGAACGCCCAGGTACCCGAGTGATTCATTCATGCCGTGAACACGAAAAAGTTCTACTCCCTGACTCGAAGGATGGTAGAGGTAAAGCGGTGTGCCCCAGGTTGGTGATATCCGTTGATTAATTCGTGTATACCGTAAGCCCGAGGCGAAGGTAAGCCGGTTGCCCCACACGGAAAGTTCCGATTTCAGTCCTGCATAATCCACCTCACCTTCGCCATTTACATGTTCACTTCCGGTTTCATCCTCCTGAGGTGTATACGGGGTTTTGGGCAGACGGAATTCCCAACGGTTATTAATTTCGCCTGCCATCTTGTAGGAACCATATTCAACCCCGATGCGGAGAGGAGAATCTTGCTGCGCCTCCGTGCGTGCGAAGGGAAAGATTAAAATCAACAATAACAGATATCTCATGACAAATTAAATTAGGTAACCCGATAAATCAACCGTGCATGTACCGGGTATGATGTGGTTTTATGGGTAAGATGGAAAAAGTGAAAAAAGTTGCAGAAATAAGAATTAATAAATGTAAAGATCATTTTTCTGTATTTTCTTAAAAAAAATGCAGAAATGAAAATGTTCTTTATATTGTGTGGAATTGTGAAAAAAATCTATCTTTGCGGAATACATTCACAAAACATGATCAATATGCCTAAAAATTCTTTCTTCATGAAATCTGCCGCATTGTTACTGGCTGTGGCGGTATTATTTGCCAGTTGCTCAAGTAGCACATTAATCCAATCTGATCCGAGCGGTGCCAAGGTGTATATGAATGGTGAGTACAAAGGAACGACTCCCTATTCCTATTCAGACACCAAGATTGTGGGAAGCACGACCGAAGTCCGTCTTGAAAAAGAAGGATACGAACCGTTGTATACCATGCTGTCAAGAGATGAAAGTGCCGATGTGGGTGCCATTGTCGGTGGAATTTTCTTTCTGTTCCCTTTCCTGTGGACGATGAAGTACAATCCTGTTCATACCTATGAACTGAGACCCATGCACACTGCCTCTCTCACAAAAGCCGATCAGCCGGCTGCGATGACCGATGCCAGTGGAAATGAATACATCTCCGGTGTGTTGAGAGACTAAAGAAGGTTTTTGTCTTCCTTGAACCATCCTGCATACATCAGGTAGTTGTTCGCGATTTTCTGGTTCATCTCCTTTGATTGGGCAGGATCCACCTTCTTCACGAATTTGGCAGGTACCCCGGCATAAATGCTGCCGGGGTCTACCTGTGTACCGCTCAATACCACTGCTCCGGCAGCAATAATTGCCCCTTCACCCACCACGGCATGATCGAGCACGATGGCGCCCATTCCGATGAGTGCGCCATTCTCTATCTTTGCTCCATGAATGATCACATTGTGTCCGATAGAAACATCGTCGCCAATGATGGAGACCGATTTCTGATAAAGGGTATGAATGACTGTGCCATCCTGCACGTTCACCCGGTCGCCGATACGAATGGAGTTTACGTCGCCGCGCAATACGGCATTATACCAGATGCTGCAATCGCGGCCTATCACCACATCGCCGATGATGGTGGCATTCTCTGCCAGATAACTGTTTTCACCGATCTGGGGCGTGAAGCCACGAACAGATTTAACTAGAGCCATTTAAAATTTGATTTTTGATATTGAAACTACCGATTTAAGTCAGAAGTCAAGATCTGTTATATGGGTTTCGTTTTGCTTTTTAACCATGCTTTCTCTTCCCTGTTCAGATATTTTTTTAGCTTGCGGTATACCATTTTGTGGTAGTTGTTCAGCCATTTAATCTCTTTCTTTGTCAGCAGTTTCTTCACGATTGGTTTTGTATCGATGGGGCAAAGGGTGATGGTCTCAAAGTGGTGGAACGAACCAAACTCTGCTGTTTTTTGGTATTCCTGTGCTACGATCAGATTTTCAATACGGATTCCATACTGATTGGCACGATACAGCCCCGGTTCGTTGGAGGTAACCATCCCCGGTTGTAGTTTTGTGGAATTCTCTTCCAGGCGGATGCTTTGCGGGCCCTCGTGCACATTGAGAAAGTGGCCGATGCCGTGTCCCGTGCCGTGCCAGTAGGTGAGTCCGTTTTCCCATAATGCCTTGCGGGCCAGGATGTCGAGTTGCGAACCGCGCGTTCCTTCGGGAAAAATAGCGGTTGCCAGGGCGATATGTCCTTTCAGCACATGGGTGTAATCTGTCTTCATCTGTTTGGTGAGTTTACCGACTGCTACTGTGCGGGTAATGTCGGTGGTTCCATCCTGATACTGTCCGCCCGAATCGATCAGCAACAACCCTTCCGGCTCAACTTTCCGGCAGGTTTCCGGCATGGCGTGATAATGAATCACAGCGCCGTTGGGACCATATCCGGCAATGGTGCCAAAGCTTTCACCCACGAACAGTTCCTGCTGAGAACGGTATTCGAGCAGTTTTTCCGCTACCGTTACCTCGGTTACCTCGCCGGCAGGTACTGCCTGCTCAAGCCACATATAAAATTTTACCAGAGCCACACCGTCTTTGATCATGGCGTTGCGGAAACCGTTCAGTTCGGTTTCGTTTTTGACGCTTTTCATCAGATCGATGGGCGAAGGTATGTCCACCACGCGACATGAGGCAGGAATGGTTTGACGCAGCCTGTAATTGATCTTACTTCCGGTGACACATACACTGCTGTTCTCGGGAAGGTTGGCTATATAGTCGAATATCTCCTGATAATCCCGGAGGATTACATCCTGCTCCGCGTAAACAGTTACAACTTCGTCGGTCAACTTCTCCTGATCGATAAACAGGATGGATTCCTTTTCTGAAACATACCCGTATGCAACAGCAACCGGGTTGTAATCCACATCGTTGCCCCTGAGGTTAAAGGTCCATGCCACCGCATCGAGGGTAACAAGGAGGATGCCATCGGCATCTGTCTTCTTCAGCTCGCTGTTGATCCTGTCAATTTTGCTCTTCACCGATTCACCGGCAATCTCCTCGGTGAGCATGAAGACTTTGTTTTTGGGGATTTCCGGCCGATCACTCTGAATTTCCGAAAATGGATCAAATGCAGTCTCCAGCCTGATCTCTTTGGCCTGAAGTCTGTTTTCCAGGGTAAGGGCATCGGAAGCGGCGTAGACCAGTCCGTCGATACCCACGGTGCCACCCTGCCCAACCTGCGCAATGATCCATTCGGTCATATCGGGTGTATCGGTCTGTCCCATTTTAAAAAGTGCAAATCCCGTATCAGCCAGTTCATCGGCAGCCTGAAGGAAATAACGCGAATCGGTCCACACGCCCGCTTGTGCTTTGGTCACGACGGCTGTGCCGGCTGAACCGGTGAAGCCGCTGATCCATTTTCTGGATTCCCAATGCTTCGGGGGATATTCACTTACATGGGCGTCGGTACTGGGGATGATGAATGCATCCAGCTGCTTCTCCTCCATGAATTGTCGCAAGGCCGACAGCCTCTCGGGGATTTCACTTGTCTTCATTTCTCTATGATTTAGCTTTTAAAACAACAAATGTAATCAATTTGTTCTGATATTTAGGTTCGGTAATATCCTGTGAAATCATTATTATTATCCAGTCCAATTTCCTATATTTGTCTTGAATAATTAATACAGGTACGGAATTCTATATTTAAAAGAAAACATAGACGAAACCGTAAAAAATTAAACATGGCCAAAGTTCAGGCTATAAGATTGATTCGTATGGAGAACAGATCAGAAATCATCATGTACCAGACCGATGACGGCCTTACCAAAATCGAAACGAGATTGGAAGACGAAACCGTTTGGCTGACTTTGGAACAAATGAGTGAATTGTTTGAAAAGTCTAAATCTACTGTTAATGAGCATGTCCTCAATATTTTCAAAGAAGGAGAGTTAATTGAAGAAAAGGTTAAAAGAAAAATCGGAATTTCCGATTTTTCTACGAAACCTACCAATTATTACAACCTTGATGTCATTATCTCTGTTGGCTATCGTGTGAAATCTCACCGTGGAACTCAATTCCGTATTTGGGCAACGCAGCGGCTTCGTGAATATATCGTGAAAGGTTTCACGATGAATGATGATTTGCTGAAAAGAGCAGGAGGCGGAAACTATTTCGAAGAGCTTTTAGCAAGAATTCGCGATATTCGAAGTTCTGAAAAAGTGTTTTGGAGGAAAGTACTGGATATCTATGCCACGAGTATTGATTATGATCCGAAGACCGAAAATTCGATCTTGTTTTTTAAAACCGTACAGAATAAAATGCACTGGGCAGCTCATGGTAATACCGCTGCCGAATTGGTATACAAGCGTATCTCTGCTGAAAAATGTTTCTTGGGATTAACGAGCTTTGAAGGAAGTCAGCCGAGAAAGGATGAAGTTGCCATTGCCAAAAATTACCTCAACGAAGAAGAACTCAATCTGTTGAACCGTATGGTATCCGCTTATCTGGAGGTTGCTGAATTGCAAGCTCTCAACCGTAAGCCGATGTATATGAAAGATTGGATAGTACGCTTGGATGATTTTCTAAAAATGACTGGAAAAGATATTCTTAGTGATGCCGGAAAAATAAGCCATCAACAGATGTTGGAAAAAGCACAACAGGAATACGACAAATACAAAGAAAAAACTGCAAACCAATTAAGTAAAGTGGAAGAAGATTTTATTCGGCAGATCGAGCAAACGGCCAAGCAAATCGAAAAAATGAAATGAAGACAACAATTGAACTTACCAATATGCAGTTTTACGCTTATCATGGCGTGCTGCCGCAGGAAAGGGAAACCGGGAATGTGTTCGTGGTGAACATGACGCTGGATGCAGATATCACCGCTGCCTGTGCGAGCGACGAGGTGGCTGATACCATCAATTATGCCGATGTGTTTGAACTGGTGAGAACAGAGATGCAACAACCCTCCAAGCTGTTGGAACATCTGGCCGGCCGTATTATAAAGCGCCTTACCTCTGCGTTTCCGCAAATTTCCTATGCCAGAGTAAGCGTGGCAAAAATGCATCCGCCTGTGAACGGTGAAATGGAAAAAGCCGCGATTGTGCTCACAGCAACACTGTAAACTGCCAACTTTTTTCGTACCTTTGTATAAATTTCCGAACGCATGGATGAACGTGTAGATGAAACGGCACAACAGGCCGAACCGCTGATGTTGCGGACTGAAAATCTGGTGAAAAAATATGGCAAGCGCACCGTGGTGAATCATGTTTCCATCAACGTGAGGCAGGGAGAAATAGTTGGCTTGCTCGGCCCGAACGGTGCCGGAAAGACCACCACATTCTATATGACAGTCGGACTGATTGTTCCCAACGAAGGTGAAATTTTTATCGGAAACCAGAACATTACGGCTTATCCGGTGTATAAACGCGCTCAGAACGGCATCGGTTATCTTGCTCAGGAAGCTTCTATCTTCCGGAAAATGACGGTGGAAGATAACATCAAATCGGTGTTGGAATTTACCGATATGTCTGCTGAGGCACAAAAGGAAAAGCTGGAGACGCTGATAGAGGAATTCGGTCTGCAGAAGGTACGCAAGAACCCTGGCGATCGCCTTTCAGGAGGGGAGCGGCGCCGTGCCGAGATCGCACGCTGTCTGGCCATTGATCCGAAATTTATCATGCTCGATGAGCCTTTTGCCGGTATCGACCCCATTGCGGTACAGGATATACAATCTATTGTAGCGCAATTGAAATACAGAAACATTGGCATTCTGATTACCGATCACAATGTGGATGAAACGCTGAGTATCACAGATCGTGCCTATCTGCTTTTTGAAGGAAAGGTGCTTTTTCAGGGTACGGCCGAAGAGCTTGCAGCCAATCCTGTGGTCCGGGAGAAATATCTGGGACGCGATTTTGAACTGCGCAGACGCACTTTTGATACACCCTGAAATAATGGCGCGCCTGTTATCCATCGATTATGGAAAAAAACGTACGGGGATTGCCGTCAGCGACCCCTTGCAGATTATTGCCAACGGGTTGACAACGGTAGAGACTTCCAGGCTGTTTGATTTTTTGGCAGATTATTTAAAAAAGGAAGAAGTCGCTGTGATTGTGGTCGGCCTGCCCAGGCAAATGAATAACGAACCCTCGGAGAATATGAAACGGGTGGAGCCTTTCGTAAATAGGCTCAGGAAAATTTATCCCCACATTCCGGTAGCGTATTACGACGAACGGTTTTCATCGAAGATGGCACAACAGACCATGATCGACGGGGGGCTCAAAAAGAAGGATCGACAAAATAAAGCACTGGTGGATGAGATCAGTGCCACCATCATCCTGCAGGGATATATGGAAAGCAAAAGAATGAAATTATGATTTTACCCATTTATATTTACGGTCAGCCGGTGTTGCGTAAGGTAACCCGGGATATTGACCCGGAAAATTATCCGAATCTGAAAGAACTGATAGGCAACATGTTTGAAACCATGTACGATGCCGATGGTGTAGGGCTTGCCGGTCCGCAGGTGGGGCTCGAGGATCGCATCTTTGTCGTGGATCTTGCACCACTTGCAAGTGAGGAGCATCCGGAGTTCAACGATTTTAAGAAAGCGTTTATCAATGCCCACATTACCGAACGCAGCGGCGAAGAGGTACTGATTGAAGAGGGATGTCTGAGTATTCCGGGTATCCATGAGAAGGTGCCACGCGAAGATAAAATCCGGATTTCTTATCTCGACGAAAACATGCAACCCCACGATGAAACGTATGAGGGATATATGGCACGCGTGATCCAGCATGAATATGACCATCTCGACGGAATCATGTTCGTTGATAGAATATCTCCCCTGCGTAAAAGGATGATCAAGAGCAAACTCGCCAATATGGAAAAGGGAAAGGTAGCCTGTGATTACAAGATCAAGCCGGTGCGTTAATTGTTTTCCCCGGTAAGCTTTCGGGCTGCATTTTCATCCAGAAACCAAAGGAGGTTTCCTGAGTCCGGTCGCACCAGCGCTGCCGGATATTTTTTTTCAGCCAGATCGGGATGATTGATGATCTCTTCTACCTTGTCTGCCTTGTTTTCGCCGGTAACCAGAAACACCACATTCCTGGCTGCATTGATCACCTTGCCGGTGAGGCTCACCCGTTTCTGGCCGTTTGTGGGATGGGTTGCCGTCACACAATTGTCCGGACTTTTCCAAAGTTCTATTTCATGCGGAAAGATGGATGCCGTATGTCCGTCGTCTCCCATTCCCAGCATCAGGATGTCGAAAGAGGGAATGCCATTTGTCGATTCCAGTTCACTACCGAGTAGATTGCCGTACCGTTTGGCTTCCGCCTCCGTATCGTTCTCTCCATGAATGCGAAAGATATTTTCGTCGGGTACCGGCACGAAGCGGAACAGATGCTCTTTCGTCATTTTGTAATTGCTTTCATCGTCGGTGGGCGCTACACAACGTTCATCACCCCAGAAGAATTTTATTTTCCTCCAGTCGATCTCACCCTCAGGAAGTTGAGCCCAATAGTCGAACAGCGACCTGGGTGTGGAACCACCCGAAAGGGCAATTGTAACATCATCCTTTTCTGCAAGAATATCCTGAAACCATGCAGTAAATGATTGATTCAAATCGGCCAATGTCTTAAATATCCTAATATCCATATTTCATTTTAATAAATAGCGTTCAGCTGTCAGCGATGTCTTTCGTCTTGATACTTTTGTCTTATTTTATAGTTCGCAATAAATTCCGTCTTCCGCCAGATTTTTGCAGGGATAACGCCATGTGTTTTCTTTACCTTCAATCAGATCGTCAGCCACATCGGGTCCCCATGATCCGGAGGGATAGCCGTGCAAGGGTGCCTCTTCGTCACTCTCCCAGAAATCCAGCACAGGTTGTACAAATCTCCATGTCTCCTCGGCCGCTTCACTGCTCATGTAGAGCATGTTGTCTCCGGTCATGCAGTCGAGTATCAATCTTTCATAGGCGCTGGGAATGTAGTGATCGTTCAGATCGGTGTAGTGAAAATCCATGTTAACCGACTTTACTTCATAACCGCTTCCGGGAACCTTCATGCCGGTCTTGAGCAGAATTCCTTCGTCGGGCTGGATGCGGAGAATAAGCTGATTATCGGAGTGGGTGGAGTTGTCGGCCAATTTAAATAGTTTTTGTGGAGAGGGTTTGAAATGAATCACCACCTCCGTCACATTTGTGGGCAATCTTTTACCTGTACGGATATAAAAGGGTACGCCTTGCCAGCGCCAGTTGTCGATATAAACCTTCATGGCTGCATAGGTCTCGGTGCGGGAATCTTTATCCACATTTTTTTCATCCCGATAACCGTTGTACTGTTTGCCCCTGACAGTGGCATCGGTATACTGACCGCGAATCACATTTCTTTTCAAATCATCCTGGCTGAAAGGACGCAAAGAACGGAAGACTTTCATCTTTTCATACCGGATGTCTTCAGCCGTAATCTTGGCCGGTGGTTCCATTGCCACCAGAGAAGCCACCTGCAGGAGATGGTTTTGTATCATGTCGCGCAAAGCACCTGAGTGGTCGTAATAGCCGCCCCGATCCTCCACGCCGATGCTCTCCGCCGCAGTAATCTCTACATGCTGAATAAAATTCCGGTTCCACAGCGGTTCATATATCCCATTGGCAAAACGGGTCACCATCAGATTTTGAACGGTTTCTTTTCCCAGGTAATGGTCGATCCTATATATCTGATCCTCATCGAAGAACTCCAGCAACTGCTCATTCAAGGCTATGGCAGATGCAAGATCGCGGCCGAATGGCTTTTCAATAATGATTCTTCTGAATCCTTTTTGTTGCTGCGTAAGCCCTTGCCCATAAAGAAACTTGGGAATCATGGTGTAAAGAGAGGGAGGGGTGGAAAGATAAAAGATATAATTCTGTCCGAGATTATATTTCTTGTTCAGCGAGTTCAGTTTATCCTTCACGTTCATATACTCTTCTCCTTTTCCGGTATCGATGCTCAGGTAATAAAGCCGGGTGAGAAAATCATCGATCTTCTCCCTGGGCGCATCTTTATAATGGGCAAATAATTTGATTCCCTCCTTCATCTTTCTCCGGAATTGATGATCCGTAAATTCAGTCCGGCTTACACCCAATACGGCATATCCTTCCGGAAGTGATCCGTTCATATGGAGATCAAATACGGCAGGAATCAATTTCCTGTACGTGAGGTCGCCGGAGGCACCGAAAATGACCAGTGCCTGGTTGGTCGTTTTTTTCATTACACTATGCTTTTGGATTCATGTAAAAACAAATATACGACTAAAAAGTTGAATGACTCGGTGGCCAAAGAAAAAATCAATCTTTCATGGAAAGTTAAAATAATTAGAACTTTGATAGTTAGATAATTTGTTGTATCTTTGCCGCTCGAAAAAATAAGTTTTTTTATTTAACGCTTTAATAATTAATTTGGTATGAATAATTACGAAACCGTTTTCATTTTGACTCCCGTTTTGTCTGATGCTCAGATGAAGGAAGCGGTTGAAAAATTCAAGAACCTCCTCACAGAGCAAGGGGCTGAAATTATCAACGAAGAAGACTGGGGATTGCGCAAGATGGCCTATCCTATCGACAAGAAAACGACTGGTTTTTACACTTTCCTCGAATTCAATGCCGACCCGTCGGTAGTGGAAAAACTGGAACTTAATTTCCGTCGTGACGAACGTGTGATCCGTTTCTTAACCGTGAAACAGGATAAATTTGCATTTGAATATGCAGAGAAAAGACGAAACAAAGGCGGCAAGAAACAGGAAACCCATGCACAGGCTGGTGATAATGTGAAGTCAAGGAAGCAGGAAAAGGCTGAACCGGTTGAAACAGAAGTAAAATCAAACGAAAAGGAGGATTAAGAAATGGCTAAACAATCAGAAATCAGATATTTGACCCCACTGTCAGTAGATGTAAAGAAGAAAAAATATTGCCGCTTCAAAAAGAACGGTATCAGATACATCGATTACAAGGATCCCGAATTCCTGAAAAAGTTCCTGAACGAACAGGGTAAGATTTTACCGAGAAGAATCACCGGTACATCATTGAAGTTTCAACGTCGTATAGCGCAAGCAGTGAAGAGAGCGCGTCATATCGCCTTGCTTCCCTACGTAACCGATTTAATGAAATAAGAAGGAGGAATAGATATGGAAGTAATATTGAAAGAAGATATCATCAGCCTGGGCTACAAAGATGACGTGGTAAACGTGAAAAAAGGGTATGCCCGCAATTTTCTTATTCCGCAAGGAAAGGCCGTCATTGCCAGCGAATCAGCCAAGAAAGTACTTGCTGAAAACCAAAAACAACGTGCCCACAAGCTTGCACAGATAAAAGCAGATGCGCAGGCTATTGCCGACAAGCTGGAAGGTGTTTCACTCACCATTGGTGCCAAGGCAAGCTCCACGGGTACTATTTTCGGCTCGGTGACCAACATCCAGATTGCCGATGCACTTCAGGCAAAAGGATTTGAAATTGAAAGAAAGTTGATACTGATTAAAGATGCCGTAAAAGAAGTCGGCAACTACAAGGCAGTCGTGAAACTTCACAAGGAGGTTTCTGTAGAGATACCATTCGAAGTGGTTGCTGAATAAAGAACCACTATATTGTACGAATAGCCCCGGGTTTACCCGGGGTTTTTTTTTGCACATCCGTTTCTTTTTTCTCGTTTTTGATAGAATCAGGGTTTCTTCGCTGTTTGTCATAGACGCTGATTCACACACGGAATTTTTTAAAATATGTCTGTAAATTGCAAGTATATTTGTCGAAATGTGTAAATAACTTATTTATTTTAAATGAGTTATATTTTGAAATAATTTGAAAAAAGGAACTACAGATTCAAATGTTTGGTTATTTTTGTGTCAAAATATAGATTCATGTGCTTATATTTAAAACATATAAATCTATCGCTTGCTTCTTGTGTAGGGGAACGAAGTCCTTTATTATTCACAGCTATTTTCCTGCATATGATGGTATTGTTTTTTTCCTGTAGCACCAATGAAAAGGAGTACCAATTTTCACAGGAAGAGAAAAGGAAACTTGAGGAGAGGATTTCACAAAATCATTTTTCAAACGACTCAATTCATCGTTTATTAAAAAAAAGCATCAGAGATCGGAATGAGCTGGCCATCTCCGTTTTGTATAAAGAGTTGGGTGAGCGAATGCGCAAGTCATCCGATTTCTCGAGAGCCGTTGCATATCATCAGCAAGGATTAATTTCAGCCTATAAGATTAAAGATACCATTGGAATTACACAGGCCCTGAATAATATAGGGACAGATTTCAGGAGGATTGGAGCATTGCCCGAAGCTTCCGACTATCATTACCAGGCACTGCAAATGGCTGAAGTTTTTTCCGGGAGAGACAGACCGGAAGGTCGAAAAAATCGGGTTATGGCTATCAACGGCATAGGAAATATCCATCTTTCCTTTGGAAATTACGCAGAAGCCGAGAAGTCGTTCCAGGAAGCATTGAAAGAAGAAAAGATGCTGAAAAGTCATGTGGGGCAGGCAATAAATTATGCGAATATAGGTGCTGTTTTCGAAGAAAGAGCGATGATTGATTCTGCTCTATTCTATTATGAACGTTCCATGGAACAGAACGTACTGGCAAAGTCTTTGATGGGCATTGGTCTATGTCATATATATTTTGGGCGTATTTATGAACAAAAACAGCTTTATGATAAAGCTGAGCGTGAATATTTACTGGCCTATGACGTGATGAACGACATCTCCGACACATGGCATTGGTTGGAAGCAGCATTGGCAATAGCAAGGATTAAGCTGCTAAAAGATGATTTTGTGGAATCGAAGAAGTATATTGAGTTGGCAAAACAGGCTGCTACTGAAATTCATTCGCCTGAACATCTTTCTGAAATTTACTATTTATTGCACGACTACAACCTAAGGCAGAAGAACTTTTCCATAGCTCTGAACAATTATAAAATCAGTATGGCTTTTCAGGATAGCATTCAGAATGTCCAGAAAATGAATAAAGTAACAGATATGAGGCTGCGATATGAAAGGGAAAAAAACAGACAATATATTGCGGGTTTGAATCTGAGAAATGAAATGGAAGCCAGACAGAAAAGAATCATCCTCTATGCTTCCTTTCTATTCGTTATTTTGTTGATCCTTTTACTGGCAACGCTCTCATACGCATACATACAACGTACCAAAAGCAACAAGGCACTACGACATTTAAACCGAATAAGAACAAATTTTTTTACCAATGTGACCCATGAGTTCAGAACACCTCTCACCGTAATTCTGGGATTAAGCAATCACTTGCAAACAGAGAAGCGTCTTTCTCATGCAGAATCGAAATCATATTTGAAAGCTATTGATAGACAGGGGACCCATTTGCTGACCCTGGTAAATCAATTGCTCAATATGGCCCGAATCAATGCCGGTATGGATAACCCAGAATGGCAAAAAGGAAATATCGTGGTTTACATTCAGATGATCATCGATTCATTTTATCTCTATGCGAAAAGCAAAGATATGCGATTGGTTTTTGCGCATAGTGATTCCGTCATCGAAATGGATTTTGTTTCGCAGTACATTCATGATATCTTACTGAATTTGCTGTCAAATGCCATCAAGTTCAGTAATCCGGACGATGAGATACAGGTCAACCTCACGAAGGTGAGGAATAAAGAGGTTGTCCTCCAGGTTACCGATCATGGAAAAGGAATTCCCACACAGGAGAAAGAACACATTTTTGATCTTTTTTATCAGGGAATAGAATCTGATAAAAACAACGGCAGTGGCATTGGCTTGAGTTATATCCGGCAGTTAGTAGAATTGATGCACGGTAAAATTGAGGTTGAGAGTGAAGTGGGAAAAGGAGCGGTGTTCACCGTTACCTTACCGCTACAACAGCCTGCAGAGACAATCGTGCAGACATGGAGCAGGTCTGAACATGATTTATCTGTTTCCTCGAAGGAGGCTACACCGGTGGAAACACTGACTGGTGAGAGTGATACAAATAATGTGGTTGATACACCCTCCGGAGAAAGTGGCAGAATAACGGTTTTGATCATCGAGGATAATGCAGATGTGATGTTGTATATCAAAGCTTTACTCCCTGAACAGTACCATCTAGTTACTGCACGTGATGGTGTGGAAGGTCTGGATCGCGCCAACAAACTAATCCCCGACATCATCATTTCCGATATCATGATGCCCAACAAGGATGGCTTGGAACTTTGTCGGGAAATTCGTACATCGGTTCTATTAAATCATATTCCGATCATTCTATTGACTGCTAAAAGTACCCCGGAGGACCGGTTGAAAGGATTACAATATGGTGCTGATGCCTATCTTTACAAGCCTTTTCATTTGAATGAACTGCTGGTACAAATTGAAACACTTCTGGAAAACCGTCGTTTGCTGAAGGAGAAGTACATGAGGACACTTCTCAAAGGCGATGTGTCACAGGAAAAAGATACCGGCATGGAATTCCTTCAAAAGGCAACTGATATAGTTTACAGTGAGATACAGAATCCACAATTTTCAACAGTAACCCTGGCCGAAAGACTCTGTGTGAGCCCTTCTCAGCTCAATAGAAAACTAAGCGCGGTATCGGGTTACACGCCGTCATTATTCATCATGAATCTGCGGATAACCTGCGCAAAAAAGAAATTAGCTTCTGGTGATAAACCGATAGGTCAGATAGCAGAGGAATGCGGTTTTTATGATCTGGCCTATTTTTCCCGTATTTTTAAAAAATTGACCCATGTTTCCCCCTCTCAATACCGACGTCTACCTATGTAATGCTACCTTGTCAGACCACTGACAAGGCTGAAATCAGATCCTGTTTTTCATTCCCGGTTTGTGTTTTTTACTGCTTAATAATCAGCATGATAAATGATGCCTGTGCAAGAATAACACAAATCGGGTTCATTGTTAATGCTTGATTCATCCAATTCTTTGGAAAAATAATCCTAACAGCTTCGTCCAGTATCCGCTAAGTTTGTGGTAGAAATCCGAAAGACAGGGAGGCAGAAAACTGTACAGAGTATGCAAAAATCATAATTATTAATCATGTTATGGCAAAGTTAATTGATGAAGCGCGGTCAAACTCACTGATGAGTATGCTGTTAAAGCAGGTGTATGATACCATTACCAACGGAGGAGATCCCGATTCTGTGGGACCGAATGATTTTATCGCCTTTGATCCGATAGGAATTGTACTGACCGAGGATACTTTCGATTTCGCATTGAAAGGACTCTTCGGTTCGGCTCCTTCTCCAAAACCGGAGCTGGATAAAGATGGAAAACCCATTCTGGATAAGAACGGGAATCCGGTTGTCGACATGGAAGGATACAAGAATCTGCTGACTGAAAGCAAATTCCGAAGATATCTCCAGATGGAACAATTTGCGGCGATGGTGGATTCCATACCATCCCGTATCCCGCCCATGGTAGAGGGAAAGAACGGACGTCAGGTGACGATTTTCAACGACTCCAGTAAGAGGGTATCGAAGGTTTATGAAGATCTGCTGCAGTGGTCCGTGGTGGTGGATACTCCCATGGATGCCAAGGTGGAAAAGAAACTTGATTCATTGCGTAACAAGCTTTTCAAGATCAAGAAAATCAAAAATCCCGATTTTGATGAGACGTTGCCGATCGACGACACCAATCAACCTGAAATTGTGCATTCATTTGTTTCGCCCATGTATGCGAAGTACGTAGAGTATGAAATGAAGTACTATACAGAGGTGGAAAAGAACAACGAAGTGAGGGTAGCTGCCGATAACGGAGATCCTGATGCCATGGCTCAGCTTTCCATTGACGGAAAAAACATGAAGAAACGGGAAGATACGGCTCTGAAAGCCTGGCAATCGCTCGGCTATAAGGAAGGGGTAGAGCGAATTCAGAATTACCTGAGTGAAGTAGAGGAAAAACACATGCTCGTGATCAAGAAACGATTACAGTCGGAGTTTCGCAACAGCCAGCGCACACGCATCCTGGATTACATCAACTACTCACCTTCAATTCCCATTCCGGCCGGCGTGATGAAGGAATCCAAAAACTGGCCCACCATCGTCCTGAATGAACGTGAATTCAGTTATGACTCCTCCAGCACCACCCACAAGTGGAAAGCGGGTCTGGGCTTAAATATGGGAATCTTCTCCATTGGAGCAAGGGGAGGTGGAGAGCACCAGAACAGGGAATCGGAAATGGATATGAGCAACGTCTACATCTCTTTCAAACTGGGAAAAGTAAGGGTGGAAAGGGGATGGTTCAGCCAGGAATTCGTAGAATCCAAATATTGGAAACTACACGAAAACTCGCCACAGCAATTGAATGGAGATACGATCAGTACAGGAAACGACAAGGACGGACTGATGCCATCCATCATCACGGAACTGATCATTGCGAAAGATGTGGTCATGCGATTTGGTGATAGCACCACCAGCACAAAGTTTACGAAAGACTACGTCAATGCCGGCGGAGTTGTGGGTATTGGCCCTTTTGTATTGGGAGGAAGTTATAGCTACGAGAATCAGGAAGCACACATCAATGCCAGCTCCAAAGGAAAGGATCTGTTGTCGCCCGGATGTTATATCATTGGATATAAGTGTCATATTGTACCCAAATCACCAAATCCCAATCCCGCCATCACCAAATGGACAGATGGTAAATCGGAATAAGCGAATTGTCCTCAAAGGCGTGCCGCGCAAACAGAACTGCCGGCACGCTTTGGGGTAAAAATAGATAATTTTAATCATATGAAATACTATATTGCGTTATACCAAAAGCTGAAGGAAATCTACTTCTCTGAGAGTTCAAATGAAAATGATCTGGTTTTAATTTGCCCGTCGCTTCGTCTGTATGAGATGGAGGATCTGGAATTGTTAAAACCGCAGAGCCTGATAACGGATCCTTCGAAAATAGCAGGGTCCATACTGAAGAAGCAACAAGTCTCTTATGAACTGAATTCTCTTCCTTCTTCCGATAAGTACTGGGACCTGAATCCAAATAATACTTTGTTCGATAGTTACAGAGAGATACTCAACCATGCAGGTGTAAAAGAACTGGAAAAGGGGTTGGAGGCACTCCTGGCTGCCGGTGATGAAATACTGATTCGCAATGGGAAGGATACCCCGGAGTACAAGGTATACATCAAACATTTGAAAGAGTACGAAAAACAATTGACATTTATAGAAGATCACCTGGTTCAGGTTGACGAGAATATGGCGGAGGAGGATAAGAAGAACTGGGAAGATCAGCTTACCCTGCTCAACCTCAGAAAGGACATGATACTGGCAAACTGGAAAGTAAAAGGGTATAAGGACGTTATCGAGAAAGCCTTACAAGCGCAAAACAAATTGTCCGAAACAGACCGGTTTCTCGATCTGCTTCAATCAGTAAAAAACTATTTCGATGCTTCTGAAAAAACCGATGTTACTGCCCTTTCAGCGATTCACGATATCCATTTTATTCCGTACGATTTCATGGAAAATGAATCAGGATGGAACAATCTCTTTCTCGATAAAAACGAATTGGAATTACTCTTCACGAAGGCGAAGGAGGATTCGAAACAATTACCTACGCAAATTCTGGATATCGAATATGATGAGCAATATATTGAAAGTGTAGAGTTTGAATATGCTTTCATCCATTTAAAGAGAGGATGGTTTAACAAACAGATCTTCAACTCCACCCTGTTTCGTTGGGACGAGTCGCAAGCTGTATCAGACGGCAAGACGATATCGACAGATTTTAAACTTTCGGCTTTTCCCAAAGTAATGCTGCTGGTAAAGAACCTGAAGATTAATCTCATTGATGCAATTTCTGAGGAGCAGGTGAACAGTCAGAATCAGATCATTCACTTTGGTCCCATGATTCTCAAACAGCAGCTTTTTGTGAACGACCGCACCAGGCAAAAGTTCCTGAAAACCGTGACCAACAAAGGCACAATCAAGTCGGATCAGTTAAATTACATGATCCGAAAAGCCGATGAAACAGGACATCACACACCTCCCGAAAAAACGGGGAAAGAGGGAACAGCAATTTCTAAACCGGCCATAAGAGCCAGAGGAGTGACGTTATCACACACGGTGATGCCCCTCACGGTAGATCTGTCGGGGAAGGTTTCCCCATCGCGTAGCAGTTCAGCCCTGAAACGGGAGATATTGCCTCTGAAAATGCTTGCGCTCAAAAGAGGAGAACTATTTACTAAAATTGATGTGAAGATGATTGAACAGGCCTCCCGGGTATTTTTCAATATCAACGACAGCAATTCCCGGAAAGGAATCTACAAATGTTCACTTTCTATCAAGGGAACCGACAACAACCGCGTTTTTGAAGTGGAAACAGACCATAACGGACAAATTTCTGTCTCCATACCAGTCGGAAGTTATGAACTGGAAGCAAGAGCCGATGGATATAAGGTGTTGAGCCAAAGCTTTAAACTGGAGAATACCAATCCCGTCACACGCACGTTTTCTATGGATCGTGAAGAGGTGAAGTTCAAATCATTTTTTCTGGTAGGTATGGTCTGCGAACGCATTCCAAAAATTCCCCAATAAATAAAAAGCATCATGAGAACATTAAGATATTATACAAAATCACCGGAAGTTAAGGCATTGTGTGAAATGCTCTACAAACTGGGTTATGACGTGAAAATATCGGACTCATTCAGCCTGGAAGTCGATGCAGCTGTAAAACAATTTCAAAAGAACCATTCATTGGTTGTAGATGGCATAGCAGGCCCAAAAACATGGCAAAAACTGTATGAGCTTTCTCCGGAGATAATCAGTCAAAATGACAAGCTTCTCTCGGAGTCCGATCTGCTTGAATTCGCACGGAATTTCGGTTTGGAACTGGCGGTGGTGAAAGCAGTCAATGAGGTTGAAAGCGGAGGTAAGGGATTTCTGATGAATGGTAAACCGGTAATCTTATTTGAGGGTCATGTTTTTTTTCGTGAACTCGAAAAACGAGGTGTCAATCCGCGGCAATATATGCATGCAAACAACGGGGATGTACTTTATGAAAGATGGACAAGAAATTATTACCTGGGAGGAGTCAGAGAATATGACCGGCTGCAAAAAGCAATGCAAATATCAGGCAGCGACATTTTCCGGCAAGCTGCACTATCTTCTGCATCGTGGGGTTCTTTTCAGATCATGGGATACCATGCGGAAAGTATTGGTTATAGAGATGTAGATGATTTTGTAGACAGGATGTACCTGCATGAGCGGGAACATCTCGATGCATTTGGCCGGTTTCTTAAGTCAAACAGGCTGATATCTTTATTGGCTTCCAAACAGTGGGCCCGCTTTGCTGAAAAATATAACGGGCCCGGCTATAAACAAAACAAATATGATACGAAATTAGAGAAAGCTTATCAGAAATATAAAGGTCTTACATATTAGAAGATAATCAACAATCTCAACAAAATATTGCCGGCAGTAAAAAGTGCCGGAGTAACTATGACAAGAATAATCGGGTAAATTAACGTATTAACATTCTAAAAATTACTGACATGAGAAGCATTCATAAATAAAATGTCACGGTTGTAAGAACTGATTTAACCTGTAACCAGAATGCTGCCGTCTATTGTAAAATCAAAGACGGCAGTAATCTGGTTTCAGTGCTGTTGTTGACGGAAAATCTCCACCGTATCTTTGGCAATAGTCAGTTCTTCATCGGTGGGAATGATGACCACTTTTACCTTTGAAGAGGGCTTACTGATTACGACCTCTTTGGCTCGAACAGAGGCGTTGAGTTCTTCGTCGAGTTCGATGCCCATAAACTCCATATTCTTACATACATCGCTGCGGGTAACAGCCTGGTTTTCACCCACACCTCCCGTGAATACGAGGATATCAATACCACCCAACACGGCGGCATAGGATCCTACATATTTTCTGATACGGTAATTATAGGTGTTCATGGCCAGTATGGCCCGTTTGTTCCCATTTTCTATGCCCGCCTCTATTTCGCGCATATCGGAGGAAATACCGGAGATGCCGAGTACGCCGGAGAACTTGTTCAACAGCGTGGAAATACCTTTGGTACCCATGTGTTCCTTTTCCATGATGTAGGAGATTACACCCGGATCCACGTCGCCTGAGCGGGTGCCCATGATAAGACCCTCCACGGGTGTCATGCCCATGCTGGTGTCAACCGATTTTCCGTTTTTGATGGCTGTGACCGATCCCCCGTTGCCAACATGCGCCGTGATGATGCGTTGTTCCTCATAAGGAACTCCCAAAAATTCACAAGCCCGCCGGGATACATACCGATGGCTGGTGCCATGGAAACCGTATCTGCGGATGCCGTATTTTTCATATAAAGAGTGGGGAATCCCGTACATATAGGCATAATCGGGCATGGTCTGGTGGAATGCCGTATCAAAGACACCCACTTGTGGTGTGTCGGGCATCAGCTCCTGGATAGCATAAATACCTTTCAGGTTGGGCGGGTTATGCAGGGGTGCCAGTTCAATGCATTCATTCAGCATGTCAATTACCTCTTCCGTAATCAGCACACTTGTATTGAAACGTTCGCCGCCGTGAACCACCCGATGTCCCACCGCGTGAATCTCATCGAGCGATTTGATGCATCCATATTTTTCACTGAGCAGTACGCCCAGAATATATTCAATGCCGGCGCGATGTTCCAGAATTTCCCCTTCGAGCATCACCTTCTGCCCGTCGGGCAATGTGAATTTGAGGAATGAGCCTTTCATCCCGATTTTTTCAATACCTCCCTGAGCGACCACCTCTTTGCTTTCCATTTCGAAAAGCTTGTATTTGATGGATGAACTTCCGCAATTTAAAACCAATATCTTCATGCTGTATCTGCTTCTCCTTAATTAAATATTGTTTTATTTGTCGAAACCGGATTGCCGTTTTCGTCGTATATATAAAACCCTTTTCTTGTCCGCACACCCAACTGATTGGAACGATATAATTTCCATAGCAGTGGATTGGGTTTATAGTGTGTCTCTCCGAAATCATTAAACATGGCTTCCATGAGGGTCACCAGACGTTCAATACCCACGATGTCGGCCATGCGGAAGACGCCGTAGCGCTGCCCGTAAATGATTGTCAGAGTTTCTTCAATATCTTCCATGGAGCTGACTCTTTCGAGTAACATCTGACAGGCTTCATTCAGCATGATCACCAGAAGACGAAGGCTTACATTCCCATTGCTTTCATTGATGCGGTGTGGTTTGTAGTTGATCAGTTTGGCGAAGATCTCCATCTCCTGATAAACCTCTTCCGATGTATACATCCCCTTGGAGATCTCCAGGATGCGGGCATCGGGGTGTGAGACCGGGAAATAGAGGCTTACACAGCGTTCTTTGTGATCGAGTTCCGCAGCAAGCTCACTGATGATAATGGTGGAGCCGTTGGTGGCGATGATGGCATCGGTGTCGAGCACTTCTTCCAGTTTCTTGAATATATTTTTTCTTACCGGTGTACTTCTTCGTCCGCTCTCCGAATATCGGCTACACTCAATGACCATGTCACAACCTGCAAAGTCCTCATACACCAGCGTGGGGGTGATGCGGTTCATGATGATCTTCTTTTCAGAGGGCGTCAGACCCCAGCTGCTGATCTTCTGATCCATCACCTTACTCAGCTCACTCATCACGAAGTCGATCCGCTCCTGCGATTCATCCAGAAAGACCACATCCATGCCTGCAGTGGCAGTCATGATCATGATGGTCCTTCCCTCCTTGCCGGCACCCACGACTCCGATCTTTGAGAACAAAGGTTTGTTTTTACTCTCCGCGGTGATTGTAAGTCCGTATTTTTCAATGGGCTCTATAATCATTTCATTCATATTCAACTATTTATATTGTTTCATCCCGATGGCTTGATTGGCCGCGATGGCCACCATCTTGTAAATATCATCAACCGAACAACCCCGCGACAGATCGTTCACAGGTGCCGCCATTCCTTGTAAAACGGGGCCAATCGCTTCGGCATTTCCCAATCGTTGTACCAACTTATAGCCAATGTTTCCCGATTCCAAAGTGGGGAAAACAAGCACGTTGGCTTTCCCGGCAATGGCGCTTCCCGGGGCTTTGCTCGCTCCCACAGCCGGTACGAGTGCGGCATCGGCCTGCAACTCCCCGTCAATCAGCAGGGAGGGACTGGTCTCTTTTGCAATGCGGGTGGCTTCACGCACTTTGTCGATCATCTCATGCTCTGCACTTCCTTTCGTGGAAAAGCTTAGCATGGCTACCCGCGGCTCTACGCCTACCAGACTCCTCATCGTCTGCGCCGAAGCCACAGCAATGGATGCCAGCTCTTCAGCCGTGGGATTGGGCATCACCGCACAATCTGCGAACAACAGGATGCCGTTTTCTCCGTATTGTGGCGTTTGTGTAAACATGATGAAGGCCCCCGATACGACTTTTACGCCGGGAGAGGTTTTAATAATCTGCAGGGCTGGGCGCAATACATCGCCCGTGGTGTTTTGTGCACCGGCAATCTCGCCGTCTGCATCGCCGTTTTTGATCATCAGACAGGCAAGATAGAGAGGATCTTCCACAAGCAATGTTGCCTGTTCGGGAGTCATTCCTTTCTTTTTGCGTAACTCCAGTAGCAGATCTGTATAAATCTCTTTCTTGTCGTGATTTTTAGGATCTATGATCGTGGCTCTGTCTACATTGTCGAGTCCGAGCTTTTTAGCCCGTTCCGCAATTACTCCGGGGTTTCCAAGTAAAATAATTTCTGCCACACCGTCGTGGATTAACTGATCCGCCGCTGTGAGTGTTCGCTCCTCTGTTCCCTCGGGCAAAACAATACGCTGTTTATTTGCTTTTGCCCTGTCGACAAGACTGTCAAGTAAGTTCATTGTTCAAGTAATGTTTTGGTTTTCCAATAATGATCAGGATACAATTTCAAAATAAAATGTATGCTCCGCAAAAGTACGAAAAATTGCGCAAACCAGGTAACAAAATGGTAGTGAAATCCTGTTTATTCTCTGATAAGTCTACTTCGGTCGAGCACTTTTACTATGCGTCCTTTCAGCTGAATAATGCCATCGTCCTCCATCTCCTTCAGTGACCTGGCAAGCGATTGACGCTGTACGCCGAAATACGCTGCCAACTGTGTGCGGGAACGTTTCAGGTTAAAAGTGTCTTTTTCCACCGTGGTTTTCTCCAGGAAGAAAGTGGCCAGCTTCTTCCTCAGACTTTTCAGTGAGATCATCTGTAATTTGTTGGTCAGAAAAAAAGTAAGGTCGGCATTCATCGTCAAAAAATTGGTCAGCAACTGCCTGTTTTCTGCCATCTCATCGAGCCATGCTTCCTTTGATATTTTCAGGAAGACGCAGGGTTCAGCGGCAATCACATCTACAGGGTAGCTTTTTTTCGCACCGTATATAAATGCGGGTGCCAGGGGAATCACTGCCTCCAGAATATCGATATTCAATACATTCCCTTCCATGGTGATCATCTCCGTGCTCACGCTCCCCTGTACCAGCAACATAACCCAATTGATGGGTTCTCCCTGAAGTACAATGGTCTCTCCTTTCTTGTATGTGAGTACCTCCTTTACATTTCTGTCGAGAAACTGATCATGCTCCTTTTGTGACAATCCCCTGAACAAGGGACAATAAGATAATTCCTGATCGTGATGATGTAGCCGGTGTGATGACTCGTCGTGCGCGTGATCTGTCGGCATCCGGTTTTCCAACAAATGGTGCATATGGCTGTGAGAGTGTCCCGGTTGCTCATTGGCAGTATGTATATTCTCTTCCATAAAATGAGGAAATTTTGAAGTGAAACAACGGAAAATGACCTCGGTTATATTTATATTGTGTATTAGCCCGTAATAACCGAGCACTTTAATTGTATTTAATTTTATTTATTACTTTTGTATCGGACAAGCTGATCCGATGGTGATATATTATACCGAAGGATTTCTAAGGGGTTATTACTAATTGTAGTTACCCCTTTTATAATATCCTGTTTATCACTTTCATTTCTTCGTGGCATTGAGCCACTTGAAATGAGGACAAGCTGAACCTCAGGATCCTTATTGCCCGATGGTATATCATCTTTTTCTTTTCGCTGGCTTTCGGCGTACTTTTCCCTGTATTCTACAGGAGAACAGTAATCCAGTCTATGAAATATCCACTCCGTGTTGTAGTCATTAATAAATTGATTAATACTGTTATAAGCTTCCTCAAAGGAAGAAAATGTTTCTATTTGCAACACCTGTTCTTCCAGGGTGCGATGAAACCGCTCTATTATCCCGTTGCATTGTGGAGATCGTACAAACGCTTTGGACATCTCCAGTCCCAGGAATTTCATTTCATTCATAAAATCAGCAGAGTCATATTGTGTTCCATGATCGCTTCTGAGCTGCAAATTTATTCCTTTGCAAACATTCTTCTCTATAGATCCAAAAGTCTTGCGTACAGCAGCCCTGACAGGCTCCATTGCCGCAAAACGATTGCCTTTCTTTGCAATATGCCACGAGATAATCTCATCATTAAAATGATCTATCACACCAAAGAACCAATGCCAGCCCAATCCCTCAATCCAAAACTTTTTCCCATCCGTGGCCCACATTAAAGTGGGCGCGTCAGTGGTTATGGTTCCGTCATGCTCACGTTTATTAGCCTTCCGGGGTCTCCTGTTAGGGCTGAGCAGGTTGTTCTCACGCATGATGCGGTTGACACGCGCCTTGCCGGCCACCAAGGCATTTACCTTCCTTTTTGCCATTCGTTTCTTAACTTTTATATAACCCTCAGAGTTGAACTTGCTGTTCTTAATTTCTTTCTTTATCTCCTGCAAAACCTCTTCATCACCATGTTTGGGTTTCCTGCCACGCCTGCCTGTCCCGGGAGTGGGGTTTTCATACCAGGTACTGCTGCTGTAATCAACAACTTTAAAGATCAAACGCTTCGGATAAGGCTTTCCTGTTAGTGAATAACGTTCATTTATTAAAATGGAAATCATCTCCTTTTTAGTTTTGCGGCTAATTCGTTCTTTTTTTTTGTGAGTTCAAGCTCCATCTGCAATTGTCCGATCTTACGCTCGGCAGCAATGAGCTTTGAATCATCAGGTTTACGCTTAAACCCGTCAGATCCACTCTCGATAAATTGATCCCGCCAATGATGTATGTCGGCAAGGGTGACTCCGTATTCACGGCTAATTAACTCAGGATCCTCTCCACGTAACAAGGATAAAACTATTTCAACCTTGATTTTTGATGTAATATTCTTTCTCTTTTCCATAGCAGTTGTAAAAATAACTTTTATTTTTTACTGCTCGGTTTATTTGAGGGCTAATATAGTTATATTTATATTGTTAAATAATCTAAATAAATCGGGAGTGTCTCCCGGGTGACAGTTTTCGGGGTATAGGGAGCCTATCTTTGTAACAGAAAACGAATTTAGCAAAAACAAACAACAAAAACAAACAACAAAAAATTAAGCATGATGAAAACAAACAATTCCAATTTAAAAAACAAGCTGCTCAAATCAGCTTTTATTTTATCGCTGATCGCAGTTTTCTCTTTTGTAAACGTTCAGCCTGCTTCGGCTCATTGCGATTCTTATGACGGACCTGCTCTGATAGATGCTGCCAAGGCATTGGAGACCAATAATGTGGATCTGATCTTGAAATGGATCAACACTGATATGGAAGCAGAAGTGGTGCCTTTGTTTCACAAAACCTACAGTCTGAGAAATGGTGACAAGGAAGTGTATGAAATCGTAAAAAAACATTTCTATGAAACATTTATCCGTCTGCATCGGGAAATGGAAGGTGCTCCTTTTACCGGATTAAAACCTGCCGGAACAACCGCACACATCACGGTGATGAGTGACAAAGCATTAAACACAGGTGATTTCGCTTCTCTGCTGACAGCATTAAACAAACATGTAAATGGTCAACTTCAGGAGAAATACAACAAAACAGCCGCTTTGTATAAGGTGAAGGACAACTCGGTGGAAGAAGGTCGTCAGTATGTGAAAGCATACGTGGACTACACCCACAGTGTGGAAGCTGTGCACGATCTTCTGGCTGGCGGCGGAGCTCACCAGCACTAACCTCTTTTAAAAATCAGAGAACGGGGATGGAGTCGTGAAAATGATTCCATCCTTTTTTATTGGATTGGTTGTGAAGCCATTTCCATTTTTTTTCTGATTTCTTTCGTGCAGAGGTTGCCGATGCTGCCGGCGTGGGAGTGATGCACTCTCTTCTCAGCATGAAAAATACCTTCCTGCACCTCTTTACCTACCTGCTGATATGCTTCCCTGAAAGGGATGCCTTGCAGCACGCGTTTGTTTACCTCTTCCACAGTAAACAGGTATTCATACCGTGGATCGGAGAGAATGTCTTCGTTAACAACAATATGTTCCAGCATAAAATGTGACATTTCCAGCAGTGTGTGCAGGGTCTCAATCGCCGGGAAGAGCACTTCCTTCAGCAGTTGATAGTCGCGGTGATACCCGTGCGGCATGTTGGTGGTCATCAGTGATATCTCATTGGGAAGGCTTTGCAGGCGATTGCTGTGGGCCCTGATAAGTTCCCATACATCGGGATTTTTTTTGTGGGGCATGATGCTCGATCCGGTGGTCAGCTCTTTCGGGTAAGAGATAAACCCGAAATTTCCGGACAGATACATGCAGTTGTCGGCAGCAAGCTTGTTGAGTGTGGAGGCAATATTGGCCATGCTTTGTGCGAGAATTCGTTCGGTCTTGCCCCGTCCCATCTGGGCGGCTACCACGTTATAGCTCATCGTGGCGAAGCCCAGTTCGTGGGTTGTCAGCTCCCTGTCGAGTGGAAAAGAACTTCCATAACCGGCTGCAGAGCCCAGTGGATTCTGATCTGCCACCTTCCAGGCCGATGCAAGCGTGTGCATGTCATCCACCAGCGTTTCGGCATAGGCTCCAAGCCACAAACCAAAAGAAGAAGGCATCGCAATTTGTGCGTGGGTATAACCGGGCAGAAGGATATCTTTGTACTTCTCACTGAGCGACTGCAGCAATTCAAACAATGCAAGCACCTCCTCCTTTATTAGCTGAATTTCCTCCTTGAGAAACAGTTTGATATCTACCAGTACCTGATCGTTGCGGGAACGTCCCGAATGGATCTTTTTGCCCATTTCACCCAGTCGCTCCGTCAACATTGCCTCTATCTGGGAGTGAATGTCTTCGGCATCATCGTCGAGACGGAAGTTTCCTTTCTCCACCTCTGCCAGTATCTCTTGCAGCTCGGTACGGAGAACTTTTTCCTCGTCTTCACCGAGAAGATCAATGCGGACCAGCATTTTAATGTGGGCCATCGATCCCAGTATGTCATGTTTTGCCAGACGCAGATCCAGCTTCCGGTCGTTTCCCACTGTGAATGTCTCTACCCGTTTGTTGGCATCATAGCCTTTATCCCAGATTTTTGCCATTTCTTTTCGTTGTTTTTTAGCTGTCAGCTATCAGGTTTCAGCGATCAGCTTGTTTTGTAAAAGTATGTCGATGTCAGCGGTTTTTTAGCTGTCAACAACCAAATTTTTAGGCGTATGCGTTGCGGATTCAGCCGTTTGTAATTTAACGTTTAGCAGTCAGCTGGGAAATAAACGCAATATATCCCTCAATTCCTTTTTCCAGTTCCTCAATCAGTATAAACTCGTCCGCCTGGTGTGAACGCGCCGACTCACCGGGACCCATCTTCAGTGCAGGGCAGGTAATCCGCATCCAGTCCGACGTGGTGGGGGAAGTGTATGTCTCGATAGCAAGTCTTTCCGCACACTGAAGAAGCGGATGATCCACAGGTGTTGCAGAACTTCGGTTAATCAGTGACCTGGCTTTTAGTGTACTCTTTACCTTCGGCTGGAGGATCTCCATGATCTCCTGATTCGTGTACAACTCTGTAGGGCGGATGTCGACCACGAAGTTACAACGGTCCGGTACCACATTGTGCTGCGTGCCGGCTTGTATCTGTGTCACGGTAAGCTTTACCTCTCCCATGACAGTAGATATCTTGGGCAATTTTACCGATCGAAGCACATCAATATCCTCCAGTGCAATATAGAGGGCGTTTACTCCTTCTTCCCTGGCTGCATGGCCGCTAACTCCTTTTGCTTCCGCATCGATCACCAGCAATCCCCGTTCTGCTATGGCGGCTTTCATGCCGGTAGGCTCACCGATGAGTGCCATATCTACTTCATCCCGAAGTGTCTGCCACAGCATCCGCATGCCGGTTGCACCGGAGTTTTCCTCTTCAGTGGACAGTGCCAGCATCAAGTTTACCGGTAGCTTTTTATCGTAGAAATGAAGAAAGCAAATGATCATGGAAACAAGGCTGGCGCCGGCATCATTGCTCCCTAACCCGTAAATATGCGTGTCTGAGACGGGAGGGCTGAACGGATTAAAAGAGTAAGTTGATGCAGGTTGAACCGTGTCGAGATGGGAGTTGAGCATCAGTGTCGGCTTTGTGCTATCGTAATGCGGCTGCCTGATAACCAGGTTATTCCCAATGCGTTCCACCGTGATTCCCCTCTGTTGGAAATAACCCATCAGAAAATCACTCCGTAAGTTCTCTTCGCCTGAGAATGACCTGAGAGAAACCAGTTTTCTCAACAGATCCGTTGCATTTTTCGTCTGTTCTTTGTTCATTTTTGCGAATGAAATATGTCTATTGCCGGTTGCATATGGTTTATATTGCATCCGTTACTGGCCGGCTTTTAACCAGGATCGTTCCCCTTTTCGACAACAAATTTCTTGCGTGCAGGATAATCACCTCCTTTACCCCGTTTTCGATGGCACGAAAGGAGTTATCCAGTTTCGGGATCATGCCGTCGGCGATGATACCCTGCTTTTTGTAGGTTTCGCTCTCAGTCCGGTCCATGGAGGGGATCATGCTCTGTGGGTCGTTCACATCCTTTAAAACACCCTCTTTCTCGAAACAATAATAGAGCGAAGTGTCATATTTCCCAGATAAGGCTGTTGCCAGGGAATAGGCGATTGTGTCGGCATTGGTGTTCAGCAAAGAACCGTTGCCGTCGTGGGTAATCGCACAAAAAACCGGTGTGATTCCCGATTCAGTCAGTTGGGACAGGAAGTCTGTATTCACCTTATTCGGATCAGGATCGCCCACATATCCATAGTCCACCGGCACCGGAGAGCGTCGCAGCGCAGGAATGGCATTCCCATCTGCTCCTGAGAGGCCGATGGCATTGCATCCTATTTTTTGGAGTGATGCCACGATGTTTTTGTTGATCCACCCGGCATAAACCATGGTAACCAGCTTCAGTGTCTCTGCATCGGTGATGCGGCGTCCGTGCTCCATCTTAGTCTCAATGCCCAATTGCACAGCCATCCTGGTAGCCATTACGCCTCCTCCATGAATCAGCAGCTTCCGTCCCTCGAGGCGGTGAAAGTCTGTCAGAAACAGTTCCAATGCTTCCGGATTGTCAACAATATTTCCTCCGATTTTTACAATGGAGAGGTTTTCTTTGTCCATGTATTTATTTTTTTCTCATTTCAAGCAAAATCTCTTTCAACACCGTTTGGGCAGAGACCACCCTGTTGGCCGCCTCCGGGATTACAAGGGATTGTTTGCTTTCAATCACTTCGTCGGTCACGATCATGTTGCGACGAACAGGAAGGCAGTGCATGAAATATGCATCATTTGTCAGTGCCATCTTCGCACTGTCTACCGTCCAGGAACGGTCGGTGCTCAATATCTTCCCATAATTAGGATCCTGATAAGCCGCCCAGTTTTTGGCATAAATAAAATCGGCATCCTTATATGCTTTCTCCTTGTCGTACTCCACCACAGCATTTCCTACGAACTGTTCATCCAGTTCATATCCTTCGGGGTGGGTAATCACGAACTCATATCCGGCCGCATTCATCCATTCGGCAAATGAGTTCGGTACTGCCTGCGGCAACGCACGTGGATGAGGAGCCCAAGTGAGTACCACCTTTGGACGGGTCTTCTTTTTATACTCTTCAATCGTGATCAGGTCGGCAAAACTCTGCAGCGGATGGCGGGTAGCTGCCTCCATACTGAAAACAGGTTTTCCGGAATATTGAATAAACTGATTCAGGATCACCTCATTGTAGTCGTAGACCTTGTTCTCAAACTGAGCGAAAGAACGCACGCCGATCACATCGCAGTAGGAGCCCATCACCGGGATCGCTTCCAGAATATGCTCCGGTTTATCGCCATCCATGATCACACCTCTCTCTGTTTCCAGCTTCCACGCACCCTGGTTGATGTCGAGCACCATCACGTTCATCCCGAGATTCATCCCAGCTTTCTGGGTACTTAGGCGGGTGCGGAGGCTCGAGTTGAAGAAGATGAGCATCAGTGCTTTGTTCTTTCCTAGCTCCTGATCGGCAAATGGATTTTCTTTTACATATTTTGCCTTTTCCAGCGCCACTTTCAGGTCGCCTATATCCCCGACAGAGGTGAAATTTTTCATTTTAATTGGGTTGATAAATTAATCTGTTAATTTCTTTAATTCACCGATAAGCAGGTCGATTTCCGATTCAGAGATCGATAAAGGAGGCAAAAGCCGCATCACATTGTTTTTGGCTCCACCTGTAAAGATATGACTTTTAAACAACAACTGATTGCGTACAGTCGCGTATTCCGGCAAGAATTCGATTCCCAGCATCAGTCCGCGTCCACGGACTTCTTTGATGCCGTTGACTTCTCCTAGTTTTTTGGTAAGATAACTTCCCATCCGGGCAGCATTTTCAACCAGGGATTCTTTCTTCATCACATCCAGTACGGCAATGGCTGCAACACAGGCCAGGTGATTGCCGCCGAAGGTGGTGCCCAGCATTCCCTTTTTGGCCTCAAAGAGAGGAGAAATCAGTATGCCGCCAATGGGAAATCCGTTTCCCATCCCTTTTGCAGTCGTAATCAGATCGGGTTTTATACCGGACTGCTGATGGGCAAAAAATTGACCGGTGCGACCGTAACCCGACTGAATCTCATCGAGTATCAGTACCACTCCGTGAGCCCTACATACCGTTGCCAACTGCTGCAGAAATAAAGAATCCGGTACGTAAATGCCCGCAACTCCCTGTATGCCTTCAATTAGTAGGGCAGCCACGTCTCCTTTTTTAATTTCGTTTGTAACCGCATCAATGTCGTTGAGCGGCACAAAGACGACCTCATGCCCATGGTTGAAAGGCGACTGAATGGCGGGATTATCGGTTACAGCCACAGCGCCCGAGGTGCGGCCGTGGAAAGCTTCTTTAAAAGCGATTATGCGACGCTTTCCCGTGTGGAATGATGCCAGTTTGAGGGCATTTTCATTGGCCTCAGCGCCCGAATTACACAAGAAAAGCGAATAATCGGGATAACCACATTGTTCACCCAGCTTCCGGGCCAGTTCTCCCTGGAGTGAATTTTGAACCGAGTTAGAGTAAAAGCCGATTTTTGCGACCTGATTCTGCAGGGCTTCCACATAGGCGGGATGCGAGTGTCCGATGGATATAACGGCATGGCCGCCGTAAAAGTCGAGATACTCTTTTCCCTCTTTGTCCCAAACCCGGCAACCTTCCGCCCTTACCGGTTCAATATCCCATAAACTGTATACGTCGAATAGATTCATATAATATTCGGTTGTTATTCAATTGTAATTCAATAGTTATTCGGTTGTTATTCAGTAGTTATTCAAATTTACTGCGTAAATTTAGATATTTGCTGAAAACATTCAGTTGTTACGCGCAAAGCGCGAATTACGTGAGCGTAGCGAACAAATAACGGCGCAGCCGAATCACGCTGAGCGAGTAACGTGGGTAGCACAAATCACGCGAAGCTGCGATATTAAAAAGCGTTTCCCTTCAGTCTTAATCCCGTAGTTTCATCCAGGCCAAACATCAGGTTCATATTCTGCACTGCCTGCCCCGAAGCCCCTTTTACCAGATTGTCGGTAATGGAAGTGATGTGGATATAACCATTGTGAAATTCAATGTGCAGCAAACACTTGTTGGTGTTTACCACCTCTTTCAGGCTGATGGGTTCGTCTGAGACAAAGACGAAGGGCGATGATTGGTAGTACTCCTTGTAAAAACGAACCATGTCGGCCTCAGATAACGATCCATCCCACTTCGTGTAGATACTGGCAAAGATACCGCGGGTAAAATCACCACGCATCGGCACAAAGTTAATCTGTGGAAGTTGATCGTTTCCTGCAGCAAGCAGGGTATGTCCAATCTCTTCAAGATGCTGGTGTGTAAACGGTTTGTAAACCGAGATGTTGTTGTCGCGGTAACTGAAGTGAGTCGTAGCCCCCGGTTTCTTGCCGGCACCGGTGGACCCGGTGATTGCATGCACGTGCACCTCGTCCTGTAACAGGTTTTTTGCAGCCAGCGGCAGCAGTGCCAGCATAATCGTCGTTGCAAAACAACCCGGGTTGGCCACATTGCCGGCCCGGCATATCTGTTCCCTGTTCAGCTCGCACAAACCGAAGACAAACTCCCTGTTGCCAAAAATGGGTTCGTTTCGGAAATCATTTCCCAAATCGATAACCCTGCAGTTTTCCGGGATCTCATTCTCCTGCAGGAAGGCACGTGATAATCCGTGTCCCAGACAAAGAAAAATCACATCGGGATTGATAAAACGGTCGCTGAACAGCAGATCGGTCTCTCCCAACAGATCACGGTGCATCTCTGCAACCGGTGTCCCGGCGGAGGTGGTGCTGATTACCGATTCGATGTTTACCTCAGGGTGGCGAAGCAGGATGCGCAGCAGTTCACCTGCTGTATATCCAGTTCCCCCGGCGATACTTACATTAATCATTGTCGTGAATGGTATAATATATTTTCAAAGGGTTGGCGGTCACTTTTGTGAATCCTACCACATCCTCACCTGAGAAGGATTTATTGGATTCTCCATATTCACCGAACCTTGAACTCATCAGGTCATAATCACTTGCGCAGCCCAGTACTGCGAAGTGGTAGGGACGCAGTTCCACCTCCACCTCTCCGGTTACAAACTGTTGCGTGTCGGTGAGGAATGTCTCGATATTCCGCATCACCGGCTCCAGATACTGTGCCTCGTGCATCAGTTGTCCGTACCAGTTGGCGAGTTGATCCTTCCAGTAGAGCTGCTGCTTGGTCAGCACATGCTTCTCCAGCAAATGATGGGCTTTGATGATGATCAGCGGGGCAGGCGCTTCAAAAGCGACCCGTCCCTTGGTGCCGATGATGGTATCACCTACATGCACATCACGACCGATGCCATACTGTGAGGCAATGCGATGCAGTTCGTGAATCAAAGAAACAGGATTCTTTTTTTCTCCGTTCAAAGAAACCGGTTCTCCCTTCTCAAAACCAATGGTGAGACGTTCCGTTCCATGGTTGGTCACCTGGGAGGGGTATGCTTCTTCAGGCAATACGCCGGAAGATTTCAACGTCTCCACACCACCCACACTCGTGCCCCAGATTCCCTGGTTGATTGAATACTTCGACTTTTCCCAGGATGAATCGAATCCTTTTTCTTTCAGATAATCGATCTCCTGCTGACGGGAGAGGCTCAATTCCCGGATGGGTGCAATAATCTTCACCTGGGGTGCCAGCACTTCAAATACCAGATCGAACCGAACCTGATCGTTCCCTGCACCGGTGCTGCCATGGGCTACAAAATCGGCTCCGGTCTTCTTCACATGATCCAATACGGCCATCGCCTGAAAAAAACGTTCAGAGCTGACCGATAGCGGATAGGTGTTATTTTTTAACACATTTCCGTAAATCAGATAACGGATACCCCGTGTATAATAGTCGTCTACGGCATCGATACAGGTGTGCGATGCAGCTCCCAATGTAAGTGCCCGCTCTTCGATACGCTGTGCCTCTTCATTGGAAAATCCGCCGGTGTTTACAATGACGGTGTGTACTTCAAGTCCTCTTTCGTGCATGAGGTAAGGCACGCAGAAGGAGGTATCGAGCCCGCCGCTGAATGCCAGAACTACTTTTTGTTTCATTTCTTGAATAATTTATTGTTTTTCTTTACTTTGATAACCGGCTTCACCACTTTCTTGGCAAAAGGGCTTGCCTGCTGCACCGGTTGCACCTTGGGATCGTATAAAAGTCCGGTACAGAGGCACATTTTATAATTGTTGCGTTGCAGAATATCGTAGTTTCTGCAACCCTGACATCCTTTCCAAAACTCTTCATCGTCGGTAAGCTCCGAGAAGGTGACCGGTTTAAATCCCAGTTCTGTATTCATCTTCATTACCGCCAATCCCGTGGTGATACTGAAAATTTTGGCATTGGGATATAGTTTACGGGAGAGATCAAAGATTTTCCGTTTGATCTTCTTTGCCAATCCCTGATTCCTGTAATCGGGATGGACCACCAACCCGGAGTTGGCCACAAACCGTTGGTGGCTGAACGTCTCAATGTACGCAAATCCCACCAGTTTATCGCCGTCAAGGGCGATCACTGCTTTTCCAGCTTCCATTTTCTCAGCTACATATTCGGCACTCCGCTTCGCGATACCTGTACCGCGTGCCTGTGCCGATTCGTAAATCAGATCACAAATACCTTGTGCATAACTGACGTAACTGCTGTTGGCTATATGAATTTCTACATTCATCCTAAAACAAATAAAAAATTAAGGGTTGTTGTTTGACGCCATATGGCGAAAGATATAAAAAAGGAAAGGTACAGACATGAGATTGCCTGCAAAGATTAAAAGCATCGTCGGACCAGGTCTGTTGCTTTGCGGAAGTGTGTATGTGAAAAAATCACTTTCATTGTACTGCAAAATTACACATTATATTTTTAATAACCGACGATCTGAAAAAAAATCTTGTCTTTGCGATTGAAAATATTCAAAGTGTTTATTATTATCAGAAAAAAAGTGAAAATGGCTAAAATTTTTTGTCTTTTTGATACTTTTTTCCTTTATTTGTTTTCCGAACTGCAAAACGCGTTTCTTCCCATTCACCATTTTATACGCGGATTTCCTTTTACCTTCTGCAGTTCAAACGCAAAGAAAGATATACATATGCAAATGGAAACGACCAAATACAGAAATTTTATCCTTCGTAATTACAATGATTTACCCCAATTGAATGCACTTTCTGCCGAGGAAAGGGAAGCTATCGGAGTTGTAGGTCAAGTACTGCCCTTCAAATCAAATAATTATGTAGTTGAAGAGCTGATCGACTGGCAGAAAGTGCCCAACGACCCCATTTACACCCTCACTTTCCCACGAAAAGAGATGTTGACCCGGGCTCATTACAGTCAGGTAAAGAAGCTGATGGATGAGAATGATGAGGCCGGATTGAAGAAAAAGGTCTATGAAATCAGAATGAAGCTCAATCCCAATCCCGCAGGGCAGGAGCACAATGTCCCTACTATTGACGGAGTGAAATTGCATGGCATGCAGCACAAATACCGGGAAACAGTGCTGTTTTTTCCCAGTCAGGGACAGACATGTCATGCCTACTGTACCTTCTGCTTCCGCTGGCCTCAGTTCTCCGGAATGAATGAGCTGAAGTTTGCAATGAAGGAAGCCGATCTGCTCCATCGCTATCTGCTGAAACATACCCGGGTGTCTGATGTACTTTTCACGGGAGGTGATCCGCTGACGGCTAAGACCAACATCATGGCGGCCTATATTGAACCGCTTTTAACAAAAGAATTTTCCCATATCCGCAACATCCGCATCGGCTCCAAGACATTATCCTATTGGCCCTATCGGTTTTTGACCGACAAAGATGCCGACGATATGCTACGACTTTTCGAGAAGGTGAAAAAGGCCGGGAAGCACCTGGCATTTCAGGCGCATTTTAACCATCCGGTTGAACTTTCCACCGATGCTGTAAGACAAGCAATTGCCAGAATACAGAATACCGGCGCACAGATCAGAACACAGTCTCCTTTGCTCAGGCATATCAACGACGATCCCGTGATATGGGCTGATATGTGGAAAGAACAGGTCAGGCTCGGATTGATACCCTATTACATGTTTGTGGCCCGCGACACCGGTTCGAAGGCATTTTTCGATGTTCCCCTGGAAAAAGCATGGAATATCTTCCGAAAGGCTTACCGCAACGTGAGTGGTGTCTGCCGCACGGTACGCGGTCCCAGCATGAGTGCGAATCCGGGGAAGATCCAGATTCTGGGCATTACGGAGGTCCAGGGTGAAAAGGTATTTGTATTGCGCTTTCTGCAGTGTAGAAATCCCGATCTGATAGATATTCCCTTCTTTGCCAAATACGACAAAAAAGCCACCTGGTTCGACGAACTGCAGCCTGCATTTGGGGAAAAGGAATTTTTCTTTCAAAAAGATAATCTATTGGGGAAAAATAACCGAGATACCGATTTTCTGTGGGAATAAGTAGATTTGGCGTGCAGGTGTTCCCCCAATTTATCAACAAAAACATCAATGTTTTAATTAATTAACACAGAATTATCCGATTTATTACTTATTTTGTCCTGTAAATAGCAGGTTTTCAAAAATGCAAATGAAGCTCACACACTTCCCGAAAACGCTGTTGTCTGTATAATTAATTTATGTGTATGGGTAGAATCATTTCGTTGGCAAATCAGAAGGGAGGGGTGGGTAAAACTACCACCACAATCAACCTCGCAGCATCGTTGGCTGCATTGGATAAAAAAGTACTGGTGGTGGATGCCGATCCGCAGGCAAACGCTTCTTCCGGTTTGGGGATAGACATCAAGAAAACTGAGAATACGATTTATGAAGGGTTAATCGGTCAGTGTACCCCGCAGGAAGCAATTCATCGGACACCATTTGAAAATATCGACATCATTTCATCTCACATCAACCTGGTGGGAGCAGAGCTGGAGATGGTACAGATGGAAAACAGGGAGAAAAGGCTCAGGGATTTGTTACATCCGTTACAGGATGCTTATGACTACATTCTTATCGATTGTTCTCCTTCGCTGGGAATCATCACAGTGAATGCACTCACTGCCGCCGACTCGGTGCTTATTCCGGTGCAATGTGAATATTTCGCACTCGAAGGATTGAGCAAATTGTTAAACACAATCAAGATCATCAAATCCAAACTCAATACCAGACTTGAGATTGAGGGTTTTGTGCTGACAATGTACGATTCCCGTCTTCGTCTTCACAATCAGATTTACGAGGAGGTGAAGCATCACTTTAAGGAGTTGGTTTTCAATACAGTTATTCAGCGTAATATTACGCTCAGCGAATCCCAGAGTCATGCAAAACCCGCATTGATGTACGATGCCGGATCAAGAGGCGCCGTGAACCATATGCAACTTGCACAGGAGCTAATCGAAAAAAATACCTAACTTTGTCTTTTCACCGGATTGAATATGGCTAAAAAGAATGCATTGGGAAGAGGTTTGGATGCGCTGATAACATTCAACGATGGCGAAACACAGGGCTCCTCTTCGATCAATGAAGTGAGACTCGATCAGATTGTTCCAAACCACGATCAACCCCGTAGGGTGATGAATGAAGAGGCTCTGCAGGAACTGGCTGCATCCATTAAATCCATCGGCTTGATCCAACCTGTCACCCTGCGTAAAATTGATGAAGACTCCTATCAGATCATTGCCGGAGAACGACGTTATCGGGCGTCGAAAATGGCTGGTCTGACATCCATCCCTGCCTACATCAAGACTGCGGATGACGGCGAAACCATGGAGATGGCGCTGATTGAGAATATTCAGCGTGAAGATCTCAATTCCATAGAAATAGCCTTGGCTTATCAATCGTTGATAGACAGTCTCTCGCTTACACAGGAACAGTTGAGCGAAAGAGTAGGAAAGAAGCGCGCCACCGTCGCCAATTACCTGCGTCTGTTAAAACTTCCTGCTGAGGTACAGATGGGCGTCAAAGACAAGAAAATTGATATGGGTCACGCCCGTGCACTGGTTACGATGAATGATCCGGTTTCGCAATTGTTACTCTATAACCTCATTCTCGAGGAGGGCCTCTCGGTTCGCAAGGTGGAGGCGATTGTACGTGATTTTAGTGACGGCAAGCCCCTGCCCAAAATATCTGCCGGCAAAACGTCCACGTCGAAAAAGAAAATAACCCAGGAACTGTTATCCGACGATTTCGATGTACTGAAACAACATTTGTCTGCTTACTTCAAAACAAATGTGCAGTTCAGCTATAACAAACGAGGCAACGGAAAGATAACCATCCCGTTTGATTCGCCGGAGGATCTGGAACGCATCATGGTGATATTCGATAAAATGAAATAACAATTCCCAAGATGAAGTTTGCCGGAGTTTTCGTTTTGATTTTTTTTGCTTGTTGTACGGCCAACGTCCGCGCTCAGGATCCTTCAGGACAACATCCACAGGATACGGTAATACATACGGCGATTGATTCATTGAAAACAGCCCGTCAGCATTCCTCAGCTGTTGCTACAGACACCCTTTCGCAGAAGCCTTCCGGCAGAGATCCCATACGAAACAAGGTCGACAGCATCATTACGGCCACTTCTTCCGACGCCCTCTTTGCGCCGGCACACCTGTTCAAACCCACTCCCCGGAAAGCAGTCATTTACTCTGCCATATTTCCGGGCCTGGGGCAGATATATAACAAAAAATACTGGAAACTCCCCATCCTCTACGGTGGATTTGTGGGGTTTACCTACGCCATAACCTGGAATAACGGTTATTACCGCGACTATCTGGGAGCTTATCAGGATATCATGGATGATGACCTGACTACAATTCGTTGGCACGATATGCTGCCCTATGGGTTGGATCCGGGAAGTGTGGATCAGGAGTGGTTCAAAGGTGTTTTGCAACAACGAAAAGATTATTACCGATATTACAGAGATTTGAGTATCATCGGAACAGTGGCTTTATATTTCGTGGCCATCGTGGATGCGTATGTGGATGCGCAGTTATTTGATTTCGACATCAGTCCCGATTTGTCAATGCGTGTGGAACCCGCCATTCTGAGAGAAGAACGATCCACAATGAAAGGAAACTCCGCGTATGGGGTTCAATGGAGTTTTAGTTTTTAAATAATTGTTTCATGAGAAATTTATTTTTACTCACAGTAACAGGGCTATGGTTGTGTGTATCATTGCCAGCTCAGAATAACCCTATTTCCGCCGCAGATTCCATCAGCGACAATGCGATTATCTATCCGGAAAGCATGACCGAGCAATTGAGCGACCTGCTGAAAGCGTGGCAGCTCGATCTGAAAGGTGTTGAATCAGATTGCAAAAGAGGGCAAAATATACATTTTCACGATTCGGTTTATACCCGGTGCCTCTATAGCATGCCGTCGGAAATGGAATTATCCTACAACAGCGTGGTGAAAAAGTATATTGAGATGTATGCCGACCGGAAAAGAGAACAGGTGAGTTACATGCTCGCCCTGGGAGATTATTATTTCCCGATGTTTGAACAGGCATTAGACAAGCATGGTCTGCCACTGGAACTAAAGTACCTGCCTGTGATTGAATCGGCTCTTAATCCGGTGGCCGTATCCCGTGCCGGTGCAACGGGGCTGTGGCAGTTTATGCTGCGCACCGGTAAAGGTTATGGGCTTGAAGTGAACAGTCTGGTAGACGAACGGCGCGATCCCCATAAATCAACCGATGCCGCTGCCCGGTATCTGAAGGATCTTTATGCAATTTATGGCGACTGGAACCTGGTTATTGCTGCCTACAACTGTGGCCCAGGCAATGTAAACAAAGCGATTGCCCGAAGCGGTGGAAAACGGGATTACTGGCAAATTTATAACCGGCTGCCCCGTGAAACAAGAGGGTATGTACCCGCTTTCATTGCTGCTAATTATATCATGAATCATTACGCCGATCATAACATCTGCCCGGCTCATCCATACAACATAACTGTCGCCCTGGATACGGTACAGGTGAATGAACGCATTCATCTTGAACAGATCGCCGGTGTGCTGGAGATCTCGGTCAATGAGCTGAGAAGACTCAATCCTCAATTTAAAAAAGATGTTATTCCGGGCGACTTTAAGGCCTATTCACTGGTTCTCCCCTCAGAAAAGATGTATGCTTTTATTGATAAGGGCACTGAAATCACCAATTTTCAACGCAATCTGTATCTTACGCACAGAAGCAATACCGACGGCTATCTGCAAGGTTATGAATCATCGGCATCTGGAAACAATGCAAACGTATATTACAAGGTGAAAAAAGGAGACAATCTCTCTGCCATTGCCAGCAGAAACGGGATCTCCCTATCACAGTTAAAGTCATGGAACAGATTAAGTTCGAACCGTATTGGTGTCGGAAAACGCCTGATTGTGGGCCGCAAGGAAATAATCAAACCTGCACAGGATAGTAAGGAGCAAGCAGCAATCATGCCGGTCGAAGGGACGACGGGCAGAACCGGATCGGTCAATCAGTATTACCGCGTGAGAAAGGGTGATACCCTGGGCAAGATAGCACGCGCAAATGGCATACAAGTCGCACAGCTACAGACATGGAACGAATTGAAGTCTACCCGTATCGGCGTGGGTGATCAACTGATAGTAGGGATGAAGGAGGTCGTAATACCCGTCTCACCGCCGGCTGAAAAAGCAGTTGAGTATGGTCGCGTTGAGACTTCGGAAGGTGACGGGAGCAACATCATCTCATCATACCTGAAAAAACAGATAGAAAAAACTGAAGAGCAACATTCGCCGGAAGCGATAGAAGACAGTGTCGAAAAAGAATAGACGTTACATGGTCAGTACTTTTTTGGTACTAACCGTTCCCTCAATAGTTTTTACCTTTACAATATATACTCCGCCTGGTAGATGAGCCGTTGAATACGATGCTCTGTTGATACTCTTGTCTGCGCTCTCCTGATGAATTTTTAGTCCCGATGAATAAAATATCTCCCATTGAAGGAGATCGCGGTTTGATTCAATAAAGATTCGTTTCACTTCACCTGAATAATACACTTTCATTTCAGGTTTCTCAATCGGTGGTTCTACCACGGTTGTTCCACGACCAACTACATAGGGAGCTATCAGCAAAGATGTATTGACGGGATTCTCCAGGTTTTCCGATGACCTTACCCATCCGGTAATGTTTTTCATCCATGCGGTGGAAATGATACCCGCGCCCAATTTCCTGGGTTCGGTATTAAAGGCTGAAAAGCCGGCAGGCACTCCGTTTGCGTCGGAGTAGGCAATATAGAATGATCCCGTCACCGTGACCGGATTGGTAAACCCGATATAATTCTCTACATTGTGCCTCATGTCGCGTTGAGTCTGCGAGAAGCTACCATTGCTGTAGTAGCGGTAACTATAATCGTAGGGTTGTTCATAAAGAAGCTGCTTCGGGCCATCTTTCCCGGAATAAATCTTGATCCGGACATTCAGATTCGATGCGTTGCTGGTGGAGGGAGATGAGATAAACACACCCTGCAGCTGTGTAGCTGTACTGACATAAAACTCTTCGGCAAATTCGGTATAACCAAATGTGTTGCCCGTTGCAAACATGGGTACCGATTGAAAATATGTTTCCACAGGTATTTCGTCGGTTTTGAAGTTGTGGCTTTTGGTGAATGGTTCCGAAGCATACGGATTCAAGCCATTCATCTGGGCGGTTTGGGAGCCTTGCGGATCGAGATAATAACTGACGGGGTTGGGATTGTCGAGAGAGCCATTTACCTGCCAGAATTTTTGTAATGAGGCATATATATCGGGTCCGCGTGTTGACGAACACTGAGAAACCCCGCCTGTAAGAGTGCCCACGATGCGTTTTCCCTTGTCGAGCAGGGGTGACCCCGAAGACCCGCCTTCCGTGGAAGCTGTTTCCCAATCTCTCACCACCCAGAAAGAGTTTGGCTCCATATTGTATTTGGGTTCATCGAATGAACCGATACCCAATGGCCCTTCTTCGATGGCTACCTTCTTGATGCCGCCATTGGGATGATGTAATCCGTGAAAGGGGGCAGACGGAGTTGTCCCGGCATTCCATCCCAGATACCAGGGCTGATACTCTTTCGGGGGAACCTGTTTTAGTTTTAGCAGTGAGATATCATGTCGTTCACTAATCAGTACCGAATCGGCGGAAGCCATGGTCATTTGCAATGGCCCCCTGATGTCTGTGCCACAGATTGGTGAGTTGTAATTAAAGAAAGCGACGATCCGTCCGGCTACCAGATCATATTTTTTGTTGGCCAGAAAAGAAGCATCGTAATCGTTATTCAGGCAGTGGGTGGCTGTAATAAGATAAGGAGTGCCGTCTTCAGCGGTATTGTTGATGAGTGATCCGGTACAATAGGTGGTTCCGTTGATGATAAGCGCCACCACGCCACTTCCGGCTTGGATATCCTCCGGGAAGCAGATAAGGTTGGGATGACACGAATTAGCCGGATCACGCGGTTCTGCTGCCCGGAAGATGCCCACATAATCGTGATTTACCTCTCCTATTTCAATTTCGCCCGCGAAGTCGGCCTGTAATGGTTCCTGGTACTCCACAATCAGCTCTTCACCGCCGATGGGTTGTAGGGGAAGCAGGTTTAATTCAGTGTTGTTTTCCTGTGTAAAGGAACCCAATACTTCTGTCTGATCAGCATTATAAACAAACAGTTTTGCACCGGCCGGCACATGGAATTTTGAAAAGAGTAGATTCAACGAATAGGCTCCTTTGGAACGAATACCTACCCGCCATACCTTCATGCTGCCCGACGTAAAGATCATTCCCGAATTGTCGGGGCGGAGGTGAACGAAAAATTTGTGGGCAAACTCAAGGCTTTTAAATTGTGACTGCTCCTGTTGGGAGCGCCATAATGCAGCCTGTTTATCGAAAGAGGGCATTTCCACGAACAGATCGGCCACAGGCACTACAGCCCTTGCTATTGCACCGGCCTGGAGAGACAGTGGCCTTCCCCCATGGCTTATCTGGCCCGGAGCAACATGGAAAATGAAACTGAAGGCGATGAAGAGGGTACACTTCAGGAGCGTGTCGAATGCATTGTGCTGGCTGGTCATGCGTAAATGGAAAATTCGGTTCTTTCTGCAAATGTACGTTTTTTCAGGAAATAGGCCTACTTTTGCAGGAAGATTTCTTGTATATGCATCATTTAAAAAGGTTTCTCGACGAAAAGGCAGATCAATACAATAATCCGCTCTTCATTGAAAAGGATCCAATCGTGATACCCCATCTTTTTTCCGGTCAGCAGGACCGAGAAATTATGGGTTTTTTTGCAGCTACGCTGGCATGGGGACAACGAAAGACAATCATTTCCAAATGTCGTGAACTGGCTCACAGGTTGGGAAATGAACCCCATCGATTCGTGATGGAGCACAGTGAACAAGATGTGAAGCAACTGCTGGGCTTCAGGCACCGCACTTTTAATGATACCGATCTGTTATATTTTGTAGATTTTTTTCGCCGTCATTATCAACAGCATGGGAGTATGGAAAGTGCTTTTCTGCATGAGGACAGATTTTTGAGCGTGGAAGAATCATTGATTCATTTTGAGCGCTACTTCTTCAATCATCCCAACGCCCCGCATCGTACCCGGAAGCATGTGGCGACACCCGCTCGCAACGCTGCTTGTAAACGATTGAATATGTTTTTGAGATGGATGGTCAGGAAGGATGAGAAAGGAGTGGACTTCGGTTTGTGGAAAAAGATTCCGCAGTCTGCTCTTATTTGTCCCATCGATTTGCACGTGGACAGAACAGCCCGGCACCTCGGGTTGATCACACGCAAACAGACCGACTGGAAGACAGCGCTTGAACTGACCCGAAATCTCCGGGAAATGGATGCCGATGATCCGGTAAAATATGACTTTGCCTTGTTTGGATTATCTGTAGAAAACAAATTGTGAAACCATATCAAGGTGATTATTCTCCTCCGCCAAATTCCATCAAATAGGCTTTAATGAATTCATCCAGGTCACCATCCATGACACCGTTGACGTCGGATGTCTGATAATTGGTGCGATGATCTTTCACCCGACGGTCGTCGAAAACATAACTGCGGATCTGAGAACCCCACTCAATTTTCTTTTTGCCCGCCTCAATGGCCGCTTGCGCTGCACGGCGCTTTTCGAGCTCGATCTCGTAGAGTTGTGATTTGAGCAGCCTGAGCGCGTTTTCCCGATTCCCCATTTGAGAGCGGCTCTCCGTATTTTCAATCACGATCTCCTGCTCCTCACCCGTGTCGGGATCTTTATAAAGATAGTGCAACCGCACGCCGGTCTCCACCTTGTTCACATTTTGTCCGCCTGCTCCCGATGAACGGAAGGTATCCCAACTCAGGTTGGCCTGATTTATATCAATCTCGATGGTGTCGTCCACCAACGGAACCACAAATACCGAAGCAAAAGAGGTCATCCGTTTCCCTTGCGCATTATATGGTGATACACGTACCAGGCGGTGTACCCCATTCTCACTTTTCAGGAAGCCGTATGCCAGATCACCTTCAACCTGCAGTGTGGCCGTCTTGATGCCGGCATCATCGCCATCCTGCCAGTTGGTGACGGTTATTTTGTATTTTTTGCTTTCGCACCAGCGCTGATACATGCGAATTAACATGGAAGCCCAATCCTGACTTTCCGTTCCGCCGGCGCCGGCATTTACTTTCAGCACCGCTCCCAGTTTGTCCTCTTCGCGTCGCAGCATATTTTTTAGTTCCAGGTCTTCAATCAGTCTGATAACCCGGATATAGTTGACATCGACCTCTTCCTCCGAAACAATTCCTTCCTTCAGAAAGTCGAATGCAAGCTGTAACTCTTCAGCTGCCGATTTTACCTCATTGTATGCATTGATCCAAAACTTCAGATCACGCACAACCTGCATCTGGCTTTCAGCTGCTTTGGCATCGTTCCAGAAGTCGGGTGATTGGGTACGTAGTTCCTCTTCTTCGAGTTGTATTATCTTTGCATCGACGTCAAAGATACCCCCTCAGCGCCTGCTCGCGCTCCAACACATCTTTAAGTTGGTCTGCAGTAATCATAATGTTCAATTTTTTTTCAGGGTGCAAAGATACATGAAAAAATGATTTATCCCATAATTTTCAAATTAGACTATTTATTGTTAAAAGAGAGGTTTTATAATCTGTTTTTGTTTATTTTTGTGGATTCCTTAATGGTATAGTGGTGTATAAGAAAATAGCAGCCATCCTTTTTACAACTATTTTATTGGCTTCCTGCGGAGCCGGTAGAAATACGGTCTCCACCCGAAAAGAATCAGCCTCCTCACTTCAAAACGAACTCATTGGCTATAGCCGGAAGTTTATTGGAAAACCTTACCGCTACGCAGGGAAGGGGCCCGGCTCATTCGACTGTTCCGGCTTTACTTCTTTTGTTTTCAGGAAATTTGGATATAAGCTGAACTCCAGCTCGGGCGGACAGGAAAGACAATTTCCTGCGATTCGCCGAAGAGAGGATCTGCAAAAGGGCGATTTGGTTTTTTTTGAAGGCAGGAGAGGGAATGGCATTGTAGGCCACGTGGGCATCGTCACCGAGACCCGTCGTGATGGAACATTCCGATTTATACATGCCTCTACCAACTTCGGGGTAATTGTTTCATCATCCACGGAGCCCTATTATGCATCCCGTTATCTTCGTGGGGGTAGGGTATTGGAAGAGACAGATGATCTGATGCCGGAGCAAACCGAAAACAGAACCCCCAAAAGATTGGAAGCAAAAAATGCATTTGTTAAGGAACCGCCAGTCACAACATCCCTGATAACCGAAGACAACCCGAGCCAAACGGTAATACTTACCCAAAGCGATCCGGATAAAAATAGGCCACTGAAGAATAGACATGCCGCCGATACACGGAATGAACAACGTAATAATCCTGTTTCTCCCACAAATAATAATGTGATCCTAAGGAGGGATCCTGCCGATATTCCGGAACCTGAAGTGGTGGACGTCGAATAAAATAAACCATTTTTTTATCGTGTTACAATCGTATGAAAAAACTGAAAAATATAATTTTTGATTTTGGAGGAGTGTTGATCGACTGGAATCCGGTATATCTCTATCGGAAAGTTTTTGACAGGGTGGAGGAGATGGATTTTTTTCTGGAGAACATATGCAGGTACGACTGGAACCTGTTGCAGGATGAGGGGCGTCCGCTGGCTGAAGGTACCCGCCTTTTGCAGGAAAAATTTCCGGCATATACCGATGAGATAGCCATGTATTACGGTCGGTGGGAAGAGATGCTGGGCGGTACCTACGACGAGAATACGAACCTGATCGGACCGCTGAAAGAAAGATATAAGGTATACGGACTTACCAACTGGTCGGCAGAAACATTGCCTCTGGCCATGAAACGGTATGATTTTTTTCAGGAGCTGGACGGAATTGTGGTATCGGGTGAAGAGAAAATGGTAAAACCCGACAGAAGGTTATACGAAGTCCTGTTAGAGCGATACGCTCTTCGAGCCGAAGAATCACTTTTCATTGATGACAACGCGGCAAACATTGAAACGGCCCGCGAATTGGGTTTTCAGGTTATACATTTTACCGGAGGCCTGAATCTGAAACAACGGTTGCGTGAAAACGGCATCCTGTAATATCTGATTCTTCAACGATCTTTAAGATTTATTAGTTTCCATCTCAAAACAATGATAATAAGGTGCTGTTGTAACGGTATTGTCATAACAATTAATCTTTGCGCAAGATGGAAAAAAAAATTAGACCCGAACAGCAGCAACGGCGTCCCGGTAAAGAAGACAAAATGAAGCCGGTGCCTGATTCTGAGCCATTGCACAGCAATCAAAAATTAAAAGATAAAGTGGCGTTAATTACCGGTGGTGATAGTGGTATTGGCAAAGCTACCGCATTACTTTTGGCCTTTCACGGAGCGAATATTGCAATTGCCAATCTGAGCGAGACGGAAGACGCCCGCGATACCCGAAAAGAGATCGAAGAGATGGGACGGCAATGTTTGCTGATAAAAGGTGATCTCTCGGAAGAGGCGAATTGCAGGAAAGCGGTAGAGAAGACAATCGATCGGTTTTCGCAGCTCGATATCCTGATCAATAATGCGGCCCTTCACTGGGAAAAAGAGGCCATTGAGGATATTACGACTGAACAATTGGAGCGGACATTCTATACCAATTTTTTTTCTTATTTCTGGGTAACCAAATACGCAATGCCGCACCTGAAAGAGGGGAGTACCATCGTGAATACCGCATCCGTGACAGCGTACAGGGGAAGTCCGAAGCTAATCGATTATGCCGCTTCAAAAGGGGCCATTGTCTCTTTTACGCGCAGCCTGGCCCAAAACCTGGCTGCAAAAAAAATAAGGGTGAATGCCGTGGCTCCTGGTCCGATCTGGACACCATTGATTGCGTCGACTTTTGATAAGGAGAAAGTGGCAAAGTTCGGCAGCGATAAGCCGATGGGTCGTGCAGGACAACCCAACGAGGTGGCAACCTGTTTTCTTTTTCTTGTCAGTGATGATTCCAGTTATATGTCGGGGCAGTGCCTGCATCCCAACGGTGGGGAAATCATCAACGGCTAGATTTGGACAATGGTTAACAAGCTGAAGGGTTAAAAGTGTGAATGATAATTTTAACCCTTCTTTAACATGGCTTCTCTGTTATTCTTGCTAACTTTGTGATCGATTCAAACCATGTGGAAAGATTTGAGCTGCTTGCAACCACAGAAAAAAATGCTAAAAAAGATTTCCTGCATTTCCTTTCTTCCTATTGTACAGTCTCCACACAGGTTGAATAAAATAATATCAACACTTGCCTTTGTCAGGTGATTTACAATTGTTTCACAGCCGAATGTAAATGCCTTGCGAAGACGACTAAACTTCTTACAAAGATGAATTATTTATTTACCTCCGAGTCGGTGTCGGAAGGACACCCCGATAAAGTAGCAGATCAGATATCAGATGCTTTGCTCGACGAGTTTCTGGCGTATGACCGCAACTCCAAAGTTGCCTGTGAGACACTGGTGACTACCGGACAGGTTGTTCTGGCTGGTGAAGTGAAATCCAACACCTATGTGGATGTGGCGGAAGTGGCGCGCGATGTGATCGCCAAAATAGGATATACCAAAAGTGAATATCGATTCGAAGCGCAATCCTGCGGAGTCTTCTCCAGCATTCACGAGCAATCGGATGATATAAACCGTGGTGTGGATCAGAAAGCCGATCCCATGGATCAGGGTGCCGGTGATCAGGGAATGATGTTTGGCTATGCGACCGATGAGACTGACAACTACATGCCGTTATCGCTCGATCTGAGCCATGCCTTACTGTTGGAACTGGCAAATATCCGCAAAAACGAATCGGAACTGATGCCTTACCTCCGTCCAGACGCAAAGTCACAGGTTACGGTGGAATATGCGGAAGATGGTACGCCGCTCCGGATAGATACCATTGTGATTTCTACCCAGCACGACGAATTTGAGACGCCACGGCTAGACAGCAGGGAAGCAGCTCTTGAGGCGGATGAAAAGATGCGTTCCCGCATAGAGACAGACGTGCGCACGATCCTTATTCCCCGTGTACAGGCGCAGTATAAACGTAGAAAAGATATCCACAAACTTTTTGAGAAAGAAATCAAATACTACGTAAATCCCACCGGCAAATTTGTGATTGGCGGTCCGCACGGTGATACCGGACTGACTGGCCGCAAGATTATCGTAGATACTTATGGCGGAAAAGCAGCGCATGGAGGAGGTGCTTTTTCCGGAAAAGATCCCTCGAAAGTGGATCGTTCTGCAGCCTATGCCGCACGTCATATTGCCAAAAACATGGTGGCTGCAGGTGTCGCTCCGGAGGTGCTGATTCAGCTCTCTTACGCCATCGGCATTGCTGAGCCGATGAGCATTTACGTGAATACTTACGGTAAAAGTAACGTGAATATCACCGATGCCGAGATTGCCGAAAAGATCCGTCTGTTGTTCGACTTACGGCCCAAAGCCATTGAACAACGACTGAAACTGCGTAATCCCATCTATTTTGAAACTGCATCCTACGGTCATATGGGACGTGAGCCACGCATGGTGAAGAAATTGTTCAACTCACGCTACATGCCCGAGCCGGTAGCAATGGAGGTGGAACTGTTTACCTGGGAAAAACTGGACTATGTAGAGAAAATAAAAAAAGAATTCGGCTTATAAAAGTAGGATGAACGAGACACAACGTGCCGTGGTGGTTTACTGCGCCTCCAGCTCGCTGGTCGATAAATGCTATTTCGAAGCAGCAGCGCGTTTGGGAGAACTCCTGGCGGAGAAGAACATTATCTGTATCAATGGTGCCGGAAAACAAGGGTTGATGGGCGCATTAAACGATTCCGTCATTCGTCACGGTGGAACGGTAAAAGGAATTATTCCCCGGTTTATGGTCGATGCAGGATGGTGCCATGAGCGGCTAAACGAAACAATCATTACCCAAACCATCCACGAAAGAAAAGAATATATGGCCCGGGCAGCCGACGCAGTTGTCGCCCTTCCCGGTGGGGTGGGAACGTTGGAGGAGCTGGCCGAAATTGTCACCTGGAAACAGCTGGGACTTTACGGCAACCCTGTCATTATTCTCAATACCAATGACTATTACAGACCTCTGCTCTCTTTTTTCGAGAAAATGATTGAAGAGAAATTCCTGAAAACCACCGATCGGAATATGTGGATTGTCGCATCCACTCCCGAGGAGGTTATAACCCTTCTTGCGAATTCTTCCCATTGGATGCCCTCGGGAGCATTGGATCAGCAAAAAGTATTGTAAATTTGTTGCACGAAGACAAAATATAAGATATAAGTGCCCCTGTTTATCCCCGATACACTGCAGGAAACTCCGTTCTACCTCAAGGCTGAGCAACTTCCGATTCAGACTGATTCATTGTATATGAATTTTGGTCAGTATGAATCTCTTCCTACCGACCCGCAGCAGATTTTGTTTTCTGTTGACTCGGTTTTCCTGACAAACCTGCATTCTTTTTCTGGTGGGAACGTCGGTATGGTATTGCCATATTCCCTTTGGATAAACAGTCTTTTCTTTCTTCTTTTTGTCGCTTGTTTCGTCGTCTTCTCCCTGATCTTTAGAAAAGAAGGGATTGTATTTATCGAAAATTTCAGACAAACTCTATTTGTCAGAAAGCATCAGCCTACTACCTTTAAAGGGCAGGTAACCACAACTGAGGTTTGGGGAGAGTTTTTTTTGGTAATACAGACAATACTAATCAGTGCGATTATTTTTTTTACTTTTCTGTGGGATAAAGGAATCGCATCACTTTCAATAAAAGGATATTTGCTCACGTTTATCGGTTTGCTGCTGATTCCTTCGGCGATGATATTGTTAAAACTCTTCATGTACCGTACCATCGCTGTCTTTTTTATGAGACAACAGATGAAACGCTGGATAAGCCATTATTACCGGTTATTGGAACTCCTGGGAATTCTCCTGTTTTTGCCCGCTCTGTTGTATGTTTTTATGCCCGAATTGCGAAATATTATCCTTGTCCTCTTCCTGTTCATTTTTATTATAAGCCGCCTTATCATAGCCCTTGGGTTATTAAATATTTTTGTTAAAAATAAAGTCGGAGGTTTTTATTTTTTTGCGTATCTTTGCGGAACTGAAATTGCACCCTATTTGTTGTGGTATAAGGGCGTGCTATTATTCATTAGTTTGGCAGGAAATATTTTAATATGAACGTTCGGAAAGTAAAGAAGATCCTGATTTCTCAACCCAGGCCCGGCAGCGAAAAATCACCCTATTTCGATATTGCTGAAAAGTTTCATGTCGATATGCATTTTTACCCGTTCATCAAGGTCGAAAGAGTATCGATAAGAGAGTTTCGTCAACAACGGATAAACATGCTGGATTTTACCGCAGTGATCTTTACTGCACGGACGGCTGTAGACAATTTTTTTTCAATCTGTGAAGAACTGAAGGTGACAATTCCCGAAACGATGAAATATTTCTGTATTTCAGAAGCGGTGGCATTGTACCTGCAAAAATATATTGTTTATAGGAAAAGAAAGATCTTTTTTAGCCAAACCGGAAAAATCGACGGATTGAACAATGCTTTTACGAAGCATGCAAAAGAAAAGTTTCTCTTCCCTGTTCCTGAAGAGCACAACGACGAAGTTACCCATTTTCTCGATGAGAAGAAGCTAAATTACACCAAGAGTGTGATGTACAGGACGGTGAGCAACAGTTTTGAAGCAGGAGAGAAGCTCGATTATGACATGATCATCTTTTTCAGCCCATTGGGCATTCAGTCTTTGTTTACCAACTTTCCCGATTTTAAACAGGAAGACATGGCTATTGGCTGTTTCGGTACTTCCACAGCCAAAGCCGTAGAAGAGATGGGACTACATCTCGATTGCGAGGCACCGCAGCCCGACTTTCCTTCCATGGCGGCTGCACTGGAGGCTTTTCTGCGGGAAAATCACAAAAATCATCACTGAGGCCTCAGGATTCTTCTTCCACTTCTTTCGGATAGAATGGCTTGGGAGGATGGACAGTAGGAAATATCCTCCGTATGTTTGCCGCAACGCAGTCGGCAAATTCTTCTATATCCATATTTACTGCCTGAGAGGTTTGGCGATAGACCTCCCTGATCGACATTTCATCTTCATCTGTCTCACAAAACAACGCATCGACAGGAATTAGCTGCATGGAGTCAACATTAATCTGGTCGCCGATGGAAAAAAGAAATCCTTCGTGCAGAAGTCGTCGGGTTAGTTCCGGCTTACCCCGGTAACCATGTATGATCCACGGACGGGTGGGTTTTGTTTCTTTTCTTATCTGAATAAGCTCCTCCCATGCTTTCACACAGTGAATGATCACTGGCTTTCCCAGTTTCTCGGATAGTTCGATGTGTTTTTTGAAAACAGGAATCTGTACCTCGAATGAGGGTCCTTTCAGTTTGTCGAGTCCAGTCTCCCCAATGGCAACGATGCGTGGGTTGGAGGCAATCTCGTTCAGGTATGCCATCTGGGTGTCGCTGTCTTCGGAATACCAGGGGTGGATGCCACAGGAAAAGGCATGACGATGGTAAGAATCCTTGGCTACTTCAAATTCAAGTGGGTATACATCGAAGATACACGAGTGATAAGGATCATCGTTTTCTTCGAGAAAAATCTGGTGGGTGTGCAGGTCGTAAAATTCCATACATTAATTGTCCTCTGCCTTCGGTTTATCTTCCTTGCGCTTTGCCTCCGGGACTGGATCATAACCCGATCCGCCCCAGGGATTACAGCTTAAAATGCGCCTGGCCGACAAGTAGGAGCCTCTGAAAGGTCCATGTCTTTTCAATGCTTCTATCGTATATTGGGAACAGGTAGGCGTATATCGGCAACTGGGCGGCGTGAGCGGAGAGATGACACCCCGGTAGAAATAGACCGGAAGGAGTAAAATCCATGTCATCAGATGCTTGATTGCTTTCAACATTTTTCTCCTCCAATCTGTACCTTTAATGTGCTCAGTGCTTTTCGCATACCCTTCTCTACCTCTGCAAAGTCGCTCAACGCATCTTTCACATAAATGAAAGCAGCGTCAACATGAACTCCTTCCCCGGAGAGCCCCCCGTCAAAAAGATGTTTGTTCAACCGGTAAGCCTCCCGCGTGAGTCGTTTCATTCTGTTGCGATGCACAGCAGACCGCAGCCTTTTCTTTGGGATGCTGATCAATACCGACAGTGGGCTGGCGTGGGGATGAACTGTCTCCAGAAATACTACCCTGAAAGGGTATGCCATAAAGGAACGACCCCTGGTGAAGAGAGTTTCTATCCTTTTTTCACCCGTGACACGTTCGTCTTTTGTAAACCTACAGCATTCTCCTTCATTCATAGATAAAAGCATTCCTCCGAAAGCAATTACTCAGGCAAAGATAATTGTTTTTGGAATCAAATCTTTCTTTTAGAGAAAAAAAGTGGGATAAGAAATATGTGAAGGAGATTATTTGCGTCCAAAATCGGCGGGTATCTCTCCCCATTGTTTTGTTTCCCATTTGAGGATAGGATTTTGATAACTGTTATTTTGAAGCCACATCTCGGCACGGACAACCAGTTCAAAGAGGGGTTTGTTTCTCTCGGACTGTTCCAGTTTGGTATTGCATTTCTTTTTTGCAACCCATTTGATGGCATTCATACTGTCGGAATAAATGGGCGTATTTTGCTGATGCTTCTTCAGCAACGCCAGTGCATGTACAATGGCCAGGAACTCACCGATGTTGTTTGTGCCTTCCTCAAGGGGGCCAACATGAAAAACCTCCCTGTTTTCCGCTACATATACGCCCCGATATTCCAAAAGTCCCGGATTCCCACTGCAGGCAGCATCCACAGCCAGACTTTCCCTTATTATGCCACTGTTAGACAGGGGGGAAGCCACACTTTTTCCCGTTTTTGCCTTCAGATGTCTCCATGGATTTTCACGGAATGCTTTTTCTGCATCCTCCCGTGCAGGGAACGATTTATACTGCGCATTTTCAAATCCCGACACTTGCTTTTTACACTCCTCCCAGGACGTATAAATACCCGGCTTTACACCTTGCCAGACTACATAGAATTTTTTCTGAGCCATCCTTTAGCTTCACATTGATTCCAGTATGTAGGGAGTAAGCTCCTCCTCCATGGGAGGGTTTATACTCATCTCCTCGATTGATACAATGCTGTCCACCACAAATTTGGTATAACCACGCCAGGGCAGGGTGGCGAAGTATTCTTTGTAGTGTAATTGTACCATCTTGCCTCCCGATACCATCAGCTGCTTTGCGATTTTCTCGTCTTCAACCGAGAAGTCAAACTGATTGGATTGCAATCCTCCCGGTTTGTCGGCACGAAAACCAGATTGTATCAGTTTTCCTTCATAGGTTTTAAAGATAACTCCTTTGTATACGAGGTAATTTAATTCACCCGATTTTACGCCTGTACCAAATACGTAGTAGTAACGCACGTAGACGAAAATTCCAAGTGTTACGATCAATATACCCAGAAACCATCTCAGGCCCTTACGGCTTTTTTTCTTTTTAGGGGTCAGGTCATCCATCTTCATTGTTTTGTAAGGATACAAAGATATCTATTTTTGACTTTTTAAAGAAATAGTGTGGTAAAATACTTGACGAATCGTACTTTCTACGCGAAACTCACTACCGCATCAGGAAATACAGGGAAGCTATGGCAGTTACCACCCACAGGGTGATGCCAAGGGCAAAGCTGCGGGGGCCCGACCGCTTGATTTCACCCAGGGTGATGTTCGATCCGATCAGGAAGAGGGCAATCACCAACCCTCTTTTGCCCAGCCAGTTGAGGTGATCGTAACTGGTATGCAGTTGCGGGAAAAAATTGGCAATGAGAATCGCAAAGAGAAAAAAGAGAATGAACCAGGGAAACTTCACCGATCTCCCGTCTTCGTTCCTCTGGAAAAAGGCAATCACCAATGACAACGGGATGATCCAAAGCGCCCGGATCAGTTTGACCGTGGTAGCTACCTGCAGTGCCTTTTCCCCATATTCCGCTCCCGCACCCACCACCGAGCTGGTGTCATGAATCGCAATGGCAGCCCAGTTACCGAATAGCTCCTGGCTCAGTCCCAGCTTCCGGCCAACAAAGGGGAAAAGGAAAAGAGCAATGGCGTTGAGCACGAATACGACAATGAGTGCGAATGAATTCTGATGGCTCTTGCTGCGCAGTATTGGTGCTATCGCCGCGATGGCGCTTCCCCCGCAGATGGCCGTGCCGGATGCGATCAGCAGTGTGATGTTTTTCTCCACTTTGAACAGTTTGCCCAACAGAATGCCGAGTATCATCACCGTTATCACAGAGAGGGCTGTAATCACAAATCCGGTTTTTGAGGCAATGATTACTTCACCCAGATTCATTCCGAATCCCATTAGCACAATGGAGAACTGCAATACCTGTGAGGTATAGCGATGAAATGCGGCATGCCTGATGCCGAGCAGCGAGAAAATTAATCCGGAAAAGAGCGCAATTGCCGGCGACATAAACGGTAAAAAACAGAGAATTATCAGAACAACATACAAACGGTTATGTATGATTTCTTTTCTGACTGACATGTAAATCCCGTTCTTTTTAACTTCTTCCATCCTTTTTTGGACACAAAAGTAGTGGTGTGATATAACATTTGCAAATATAAAATAGTTATATACGATAATATAAGGTTATAATGAAAAGGCTGTCAAGTAATATCGCACGTTTCAAAACCTGTAATTCAGCAGGTATTGTACAAACAGGTCTGTCAGTCTGCTCTTGTGTCCGATCTTTTGTGCGATGCGAAATTTACGGGGAAAAATAATGTCGGTTACCTGGAGCTTGACAAGCGTTTTGAGATACAATTCGTTCTGAACTGCTTTCTCGGAGATGATGGCCAGCCCGTTGAAATCGAGTAGGAAATTCTTAATCGATTCAGTGCTTCCCAGGTGAATCGGGGTATTGAGGTCCCTGAATGGGATCTGGTGTCTGGCGAAAAGTTGACGTATCACTTCCAGTGTACCCGAACCCTCTTCCCGTAACACCAGCGGTATTTGCTGTAAATCCTCTTTTTCAATTGTGGCGCGTTCTGCATAAAGACTGTTTTTGCCTGTCACCACGATCAGCTCGTCGTGAAGGAAATCACGGTAACGGATTCCTCCCTGTGAGGAGAGATTTTCCACTAATGCCAGATCCACTCGGTTATCCAGTAACAGCTGCTCCATTTCAGACGAATTGCCGTTCATCAGGTGTAGCTGGATGTGTGAATAGCGTTTGTGAAAGGAAGCCATCACCCGGGGAATCACGTACTGGGCAATGGTGGAGCTGGCACCAATAATGATCTCACCCGACTGTACACTGTGCATCTCTCCCATTTCAAAATTGAGGTTGCGGTAGTGCTGTGCTATCTCCCTGAGTGCATGATATACCTTCTCCCCAGCCGCGGTGAGATAGATGCGGTTGCCTTTCCGGTCAAACAGACTAGCATCGTAGTGTAGTTCCATCTCTTTAATATGTCGAGAGACTGCGGGCTGACTAATGTGCAGGGACTCTGCAGCCTTTGAAAAGCTCCGTTGCTCAGCCACCAAAAGAAACACGGTATCTCTGTAATCCATTTTTTTTTACAATATCATCCTTTAAAAAGCCTGAGCGGCTCGGATTGAATCAAGTGAATTGTGACCTTCAATTTTTGTAGATCTTTGCATATGTCCAAAACATTTATGTATTTTTGTTTCCCGTATTTGTATTTTGCACTAACATATAAATTTACAAAGTAAATTTGAAAAACCACAAGATAACAAGAATAAGTTTCAAATGAAAGAGTTTATTATTATTATTATTGCATGGCTCACAGCCGTTGTTTCATTCGCACAAAGCGGTTATAAATTTTCGGTAATCAGGGAGAACCCGATTACAACGGTTAAAAATCAGGCCAGCACAGGTACCTGCTGGAGCTTTTCGGGGGTAGGTATGCTGGAATCGGAGCTCATCCGCATGGGAAAAGGTGAGTTTGATCTTTCAGAGATGTATATCGTGCGCAGAAACTATGAAGATAAAGCGCAAAAGTTTGCCCGCCTCCATGGAAGCCTGAATTTTGCGGCGGGAGGCTCTTTTGCAGATGTTGTGGAGACCTTTGCTACGTTCGGGGTAATACCCGAGGATGCATACCCCGGGCTCAATTATGGGAGTGAAATACATGATCACGGCGAGCTCGACAAGGTGCTGAAAGGATATATGGATGGGATTATTGGCGCGCGAAGCCTTTCTCCTGTCTGGTATGAGGGTTTCTCAGGAGTGTTGGATAATTATCTGGGCAGCGTGCCGGAAACATTTACATTCGAAGGTAAAGAATATACTCCCCATACATTTGCGGAATTTTTAGGACTCAAACAGGATGACTATATTTCTCTCACTTCTTTCATCCATCATCCTTTTTATAAGCCGTTCGCCATTGAGGTGCCAGATAACTGGCGGTGGGCACTTTCCTATAACCTGCCGATAAATGAACTTATGGAGGTAATGGAGTATGCCATTCTGAACGGATATACCATCGCCTGGGCTTCCGATGTGAGTGAGACCGGATTTTCACGAGATGGAATTGCCATTGTTCCGGATGAGTTATCCACTGAAAATGCGGGGTCAGACGAAGCCAGATGGCTTGGGTTGTCGAGCCGTGAACGCGATGCAAGCCTTAGGGCCCGGATTGGAAATGAGGTGCTTGCCGAAAAACAAATTACCCAGGAAATGCGACAGTCAGCGTTCGATAATTATGCCACGACCGATGATCATGGCATGCAGATTTACGGTATTTCCAAAGATCAACGTGGAAACAAATTCTATATGGTAAAAAACTCATGGGGCGAGACCGGTCCCTATAAAGGGTATTGGTACGTTTCCGACCCATTTGTACGCTATAAGACCCTCAGCATCGTGCTGCACAAAGATGCAATTCCTGCCGGAATAGCACACAAGCTGGGTCTTTAACCCCTGCTGAGTGGATCAGTGATAATTATTAAGCATTCAATATGGAGACAGCAGATCTTTACGCTCTTTTTCGGAAATACCCTTCCGTGACAACCGACTCACGCATGTGTTCCAAAGGTTCTATCTTCTTTGCACTAAAGGGAGAGCGATTTAATGGCAACCTTTTCGCTGAAAAAGCTCTGGAGGCGGGTTGTGCATATGCCGTGGTGGATGAACGATCCGAAAATGAGCCCGCTGACGATCGTATTATCGTCGTGGACAATGTGCTGACTACCCTTCAGAAGCTTGCCAACTTTCATCGCCGGAAGCTGAAGATTCCCATTATCGGCATCACAGGCACCAACGGTAAGACAACGACAAAAGAGCTGATTGCCATCGCTCTTTCACGCGAGTTTAAAGTGGCCTACACCCAGGGAAATTTCAACAACCATATCGGCGTGCCGCTTACCCTCTTGTCGATGAATAAATCACATGAAATTGGCGTGATTGAAATGGGTGCCAATCATCCCGGTGACATCCGGGAGTTGTGCGAAATAGCTGAACCCAATTATGGTCTGATTACCAATGTCGGAAAAGCGCACCTCGAAGGTTTCGTTTCTTTTGAAAACGTAATTAAAACCAAAGGAGAGTTATACGATTTCATTCGTGAACACGAAGGAAAAGTCTTTGTGAACAAAGACAATCACATACTGTATGAATTGTCGGAAGATATGGATCGCATCCTCTACGGAAAAAATGATCCTACTCTTTTTGCTTCGGGATCAATTACCGATGCAACCCCTTTTCTGGAATTCGATTGGAGCTTCTTCGACAGCTCTTACCGTGTGAAGACAAGCCTTGTAGGCGAATTCAATTTTGATAATGCGATTGCTGCGGTAGCCGTATCCAAGTTCTTTGGAATCAATGCTGAACGTATTAGTGCTGCCCTGGAGGAGTATGAGCCGCAAAACCACCGGTCTCAGTTCAAGCGTACCGAACGGAACGATCTCATTATTGATGCGTACAACGCCAATCCCACCAGCATGAAAACCTCGCTTGAATTTTTCACATCGGTCCCCTCATCATTGCCAAAAGTGGTCATCCTTGGCGAGATGAAGGAGCTTGGCGAGATCAGCGGGGATGAGCATCAAAGGATGATCGATTTTCTCCGGGAACAATCCTATGCCGGGGTTTATCTGGTAGGGAACAACTTCAGGGAAATGATACCTGCCAGTTCATCCTATCATTTTTTTGAGGATGTGGAGGCGCTGATAAAATCGTTGCATGAAGAACCCCTCACGGGATATTATATCTTGTTGAAAGGTTCCCATTCGGTGCATCTCGAAAAGGTGGTCGACTATCTTTGAATTTCACCGTCATCATCACCATCTCCGAGACGGTGCCTATGCGGTATTGTGGCCCTACAAGTCCGATGCCGGAAGTAACATATACATGTGTATTTCCCTTCTTCTTGTAGCCGTGCGCCACTTCAAAAACAATTTGTGTGGCAATGTTGCCCGGAAAGGCCTGGCCGTGATGTGTATGTCCATACAACGCAATATCGGCCCCGGCTTCCGCCTCTTCGTCCAGATCATCGGGTGTGTGATTCAGGACAATCACCGGTTTGGTGAGGTCAATACCCTCTGCAGAAAAAAGATTTTTAATGGATTTCCGTTTGAGAATGACCTCGTCTTCACGTCCCACCACATAAAAGGCACTGTCAATCAAAACGGCAGAATCGCGTAGCATAATGATTCCGGCATTATTTAGAAGTTGAATTTTTTCCTCCGCATCATACCTGTATTCGTGGTTGCCGGTGCAGGAGTATACGCCAAGGGGAGCATGTAACCGCGACAACTCTTCATCCATCCGCTCTTCCAGAATCGGTTCAATATGAGAATCGATGATATCACCCACGAAAAGAATCAGATCGGGATTTTGGTCCATGATCAGATCAACGAACCGCTTCGTATGTTTCCTGTTGATCATCCATCCCATGTGGAGGTCACCTATCATGGCAATGCGCAGTGAGTCAAAGTCTCCTGCCTGCTTGTACACGGTGATGGGTACCTGCTGCACCACCGGATGCAGGAACTTGTAATGCCCGTGGGCCATTACGCCCGATACCACCACAACGGGAAGCAGAAAAGTAATGACTTTATATTTTCGGGACTGATCTTTGAAACGCCATGATTTGCGTTGTATTCTTCTTGAAATAATATAAATCAGATCGATAATGAGCCACAGGCCGCCCGCATAAAGTAGAAAAAGCATCCAGCTGGTACCCATCACCCGGATAAACTGGGTGATGGCATCGGGAATAGTATGATAAAAAATCAATCCAAAAGAATAAACAACCAACTCTGTTCCGAAAATTACAGCCAGTAGGATGCGTGCCCATTTTTTTTCATCAAAGGTATACCATCCTTTCAGGAAAACCAGAATGTTGAGTGTGACGTGAACTATAAAAGCATTGATGAGTGCGCGCATATATCTTAGTTTGCAGGTTTCAGATTCAACACCAGATATTCCGACCGGGTACCGATTCGGAACTTTCCTCCCCATATCCCAATTCCACTCGATACGTAGAAATGCGTTTCTCCTTTTTGCATGTAACCGTGAGAGAGTTCAAACAGTCCATCGGCGATCAGTGATGCGGGAAAAACCTGTCCACGGTGGGTATGTCCCGAGAATTGAAAATCGATCTCATTTTCTACCGTTTCATCGAGATGATGCGGTTGATGATCCAGCAAAAGGGTGAAACCGTCTCGATCTACCTGTTCCATTATACTTTGCAATGGTTCCCTTTTCCTGTTGGTGTAATCGTCGCGGCCAATCAGGGTGATTCCATCGAGGGTGAATGATGAGTCCCGCAAGAGGGTGATCCCTGAACGCTTGTAGAACCCTGCATCCTCTTTCACGGCAAACAGCAGATCGTGGTTGCCTGTGCATGAGTAAACACCCATGGGGGCATCGATCTGCCGCAGAACCGCCTCCACGGAATCCTTCACGACTACCCCCAAATGGGTGTCAATGATGTCGCCGGCGATAATTACCATGTCGGGTTTCTCTGCGTTGATCAAATCCACCCATTTTGCTACCTCCCGGGCTGAAATAGTATATCCTATATGCAGATCGCTGATGCCTACAATCCGTACAGGCTTTGTTATCTTATGGGTGACAATCTCTATTGGTTCTCTTTCTTTGCGGTGGTAGCGAATATTTCCCAGAAGTAGCAACAGCGCCACCAATCCGAAAACCACGGCCGATGTGGCGACGTTATTGCTGAAAGCAGCGTGCATTGTTTCCCTGTCGATAAGGTGAAGAGCTCCATTTAGCAATCGGAAAATATCGATGAGCAGGACAAAAATAAACAGATAAAAGAAAGCAATCAACCAGGAGGTACTAAACCTGTATACTCCTCCCGCAAGTACGACGGGAATTTTCTGGCCGCCAATGAAAAACAAAATCACACCTGCAATTCCTGATATAAACAGGAGAGTCAGTACAATCCGAAGCCCCATCGTTTGGGGCAGCATCCTATATAGCCTGACCGCCGTATAAACATAGGCTGTGAGGAATAACGGGGGGAGCATAATAAGGAAAAGTTTCTGTGGCAAAATCTTGTGATGTTGGGGGCTGTTTACAAATATAACGCGTGAATTTTATTATATGTGAATGCAATTTTCTTTGTAACTAACGTTTCAGACAGCAGTTTGTTTATTGTCTCATATTACAAACTGAGAAAGAAACTTACCCAAAGCGGTACAGAGAAGTCAATGATCATCCCGTGAAAAAGAGCGATGACCACAAATTCCGGGCCCGCATATTTTGTGATCACAGGCAGGGTGGTGTCCATGGTAGTGGCTCCTCCTGCCGAGATGGGCGACAGCTTGCCGAAATATTTCACCATCCAGGGGCCAAGGATAAGCACACTGAACTCTCTCATGATATTGGCAAGCAATGCCACCGTTCCCAGTTCCGCTCCCCTGAATTCGGTGATAAGTATGCTCGATAACGAATAGTAAGCAAAGCCGGCACCCACGCTCAGGCAATCGGTCAGGCTCCTTCCGGGTATGAGCAGGCTTATCAATAACACACCGGTAAAAGTGCCTGCCGTAGTCGCCAGCGGTATCATTAGCACCTTCCAGCCGAATCGTTTCAATGCGGCAAATAAGTTCTTGCCGGCACCAATTTGTATGCCCACAAAAAAAAGCAACGCGTAAAGTACCCAGGTAGCGATGTTGTCGTTGAGTAACACACCCGGCATTATTCCTGATAGTGCCAGTATAACACCAACAACAAAGAGGAAAAGGTACAGAAAGGATTGTTTCATGTGGACTAAAAGAACTTTTTATATACCCATTTTGCACAGAATAAACTTCCCGCTGTGCCGCCCACAGTGAGCAGGAAGGCATCCAGTCCGATAGAGGTGAAATTATTTACAACCTGTTCATTGCTACCCACGGACAAGCCCAGAAAGAAGAGCAAAAGCATAATCGCCACACTTAACAGAGAACCTGTATATTTCATAACGGTACGCTTTCTGGCCAGATATCCCACTGCAATACCTGCCATGATACAAAGCAGAATATTTATCATAATTTTTTTTGCAAAAATAGGCAAAAGATAGGATGCCTTAAAATTATATTGCAAGGTATGCAAATTAACAGATTAGGTCATGGCGAAGAAAGAGAAGACAACAAAAAATTTTGCACTGCGGCTGGATGCGGAAACAATGAGTGCCATTGAAAAATGGGCTGCGGATGAATTTCGCAGTGTGAATGGTCAGATACAATGGATACTGGATCAGGCACTCAAGAAAAGCGGACGTTTGAAATAGCCGCACTTGTCTTTTTTTTGTTAAATAAATATAATCAAAGCGTTATTCAAAAAACGAGTCAAATTTATATTTACTTTTAACGTTTCAATGCACAAATTTTATTTAAGACCACAATGAAACAAACATTTATTTTGTTCTTTTTGTTGCTATCAATCAGTTTAGCAGCGCAAAACGTGATTGTAAATGGTAAACTGGTTTCAGCAGCCGACCACGATCCGCTTCCCTATGCTACGATTTCGGTTTCCCGTGAAGCCACTCCCGTAAACAGCCTGAAAAAATTTGCCACCAGGGAAGATGGATCTTTCTCTACCACATTAACTCCCGGAAAATACCTCTTTCTCTTTCAATTTGTCGGAATGAATGAACTGACGAAGGTCGTTGATGTCACTTCTTCGCAAAATCCCCTGGAACTGGGAGAAATTTTACTCACAGAAGGAGCTACAGAGCTGGATGAGCTGAAAGTCACTGCACAGAAGCCGTTGGTGAAAGTGGAGATCGATAAGCTGACATACAGTGCCAAAGACGATCCTGAATCATCCACATCAAACGTGCTGGATCTGCTGCGAAAGGTGCCGCTGGTCACCGTGGACGGCGAAGAAGAGATACAACTCAAAGGATCTTCGAATTTTAAAATATACCTGAATGGAAAACCCTCCAACATGATTTCAGGAAATCCTTCACAGGTATTGAAAAGTATGCCGGCAAACAGTGTAAAGGATATTGAGGTAATCACCGATCCCGGAGCAAAATATGATGCCGAAGGCATTGGGGGTATCATCAACATCGTCACAGATAAACGGGCCGACGATGGCTATTCTGGTTCAGTGGGAGCCAATGCCGATGATTTTGGTGGCTATGGAGGCAATGCTTATCTGGCTACAAAATACGGCAAGTTCGGTTTTACCGGTAATGCAGGCTATTTTCATCATGCCCGCCCCGAGTCGGAATCCAACTTCATGCGCGACGAAACTGCTCCCAATCCCAGCAATATGCTTACCCTGAACGGTACCAACAAAAGTGATGGAGGAGGCCTTTTTCTGAATGGATCCATGAGTTTTGAGCCCGATACGGTCAATCTCTTTAACCTGTCTGCTTCCCGCTTTGGAGGAAAATTCAATTCGTTAAACCTGCAGGAGGCACGTTCTGTGGGAGCCCGCCCCTATTCTTATAATACGCGCAGCGAGAGTATGAATCAGTTTGGCGGGATGAACCTGTCTGCCGACTATCAGCGTAGTTTCAAAAAGAAGGGTGAGATGCTTACCGCTTCCTACCGGTTTGAAAACAACCCCAACGACAGTGAATACGAGAGTTCTTATGATGAGGTGACCGGATCATTTTATTATCCCGACGGGCATCGGATCAAGAGTGCCAACGATGCCGGCGGGAGCGAACACACCGGACAGGTGGATTACGTGAATCCACTGAATGGGAAGCACAGCGTGGAAGCCGGATTAAAGTATATCTACAGGGATAACTCAAGTATCGCCGACCACACCTTCTTTGATGTGAATGATGACACCTGGAAACCCGATCCGGGTAGAAAAAACGACCTGGATCATACCCAGAATATCACCTCCGGTTATGCCGGCTACGGATACAAAGCCGGTAAAATGGGGATGAAGCTGGGACTGCGTGCCGAGAATACAGCGCAGGAAATCCACTTTATGAGCAGCGATCTGGACACCATTGTGCAAACCAGCTTTTTCGATCTTGTTCCCTCCGTCACCTTATCATACCAGCTGGGAATGACACAGACGCTGCGTGGAGGCTACAACATGCGCATCTCCCGTCCAGGAATATGGTATCTGAATCCCTATATCAACGATGTGGACCCCAATAATATCAGCTATGGTAATCCAAGGCTCGATGCAGAGCAGCAGCACAATTTCAACATAAACTATGGTTCCTTCTCTCAAAAGTTGAATTTCAATGCCACACTCAGCTATGCTTTTGCCAAAAATGCCGTCACCGGCTACAGCTTTATTCAGGATGGGGTGACCCACAACACCTATGCAAACATAGGACGTAACCAGACAGTGGGGACGAACGTGTATGTGAGCTGGACGCCCACCCAGATGATCCGCTCCTACCTCAACGGAGGAATAAATTATACCGATATACAAAGCACTGAGAACAGTCAATTGAAAAATAGCGGTTTTTCTGGTCGTGCATTTGGCGGTATTACTTTTACCTTTCCCAAAGATTTCAGGGTGGGAGCCAACGGAGGAACATTTATGAACCGGATTCAGTTGCAGACCAAGCAATCGGCATTCTACTTCTATTCGTTTAGCTTACAAAAAAGTCTCCTTGATAAAAAAATGGATCTGGCTCTCAACATCCAGAATCTATTCTCTAAATACAGGGCGTTCACCTCTACCACCACCGGTGAAGGTTTTGTCCAGGAGAATGAGTTCATGAACCCCATGCGAAATTTCCGGATCAGCGTAACGTATCGGTTTGGCGATTTAAAAACATCCATGAAGAAGGTGCAGCGCAGCATCAGCAACGAAGATGTGATGCAGGGCGAAAGTAACACGCAACAAGGAACAACGACAACGCCCACTGGAAATTGATTTTGTATTGATGCTTTTTTCTGCTATTTTTGACACAAATTGATATTTGGGCATGAGATTTTCATATTGAGAATTTTTGATGAAGTTTGATGTCGAGAACCTTACGGGATGAGAATTGATATTATTACAGTTTTGCCGGAAATGATAGAAGGCGCCCTTCATAACAGCATTCTGAAACGGGCACAGGAGAAAGGACTGGTGAGTTTTGGTCTGCACAACCTTCGTGATTACACCCTCGACAAGCACAAACGGGTAGATGATTATCCTTTTGGCGGAGAAGCAGGGATGGTGATGCAGATTGAACCGATCGACCGTGCCATCTCGCTTCTGAAATCGCAACGTGACTACGATGAAGTGATCTTCACGACGCCCGACGGCGAACAGTTTACTCAATCTCTGGCCAATGAGCTTTCCTTGAAGCAGAATATCATCATCCTCTGCGGCCACTACAAGGGAATCGATTACAGGATAAGAGAACATCTGGTTACCCGGGAGATATCGATCGGCGATTTTGTACTCACCGGCGGCGAGCTGGTTGCAGCCATGATTGCCGATGCTGTGGTCAGGGTGATACCCGGCGCCATTGGTGATGAACAGTCTGCGCTTTCCGATTCGTTTCAGGACGGATTGCTGGCGCCGCCTGTCTATACCCGTCCGGCAGAATATAAGGGCTGGAAAGTACCGGAAGTGCTTCTCTCCGGTCATGAGCGGAAAATTGCAGAATGGCGTCATGAACAGTCGGTAGAACGTACAAAACGTCTCCGTCCTGATCTACTGCGTTAAATATCACGTGTGCAGCACCGAACAACATGAAATGATTGAATTATGAAAGGTATCGTACTAGCAGGTGGCTCCGGTACAAGATTGTATCCGATAACCAAGGGAGTATCCAAGCAAATGCTCCCCGTTTTCGATAAGCCGATGATTTATTATCCCATTTCAGCATTGATGCTTGCAGGTATCAGGGATATCCTTATCATCTCCACACCGGTAGATATGCCCGGATTTCGCCGGTTACTGGGTGACGGATCCGACTATGGCGTACAGTTTACCTATGCCGAACAACCTTCCCCCGATGGCCTTGCTCAGGCATTTATCATTGGAGAAGAATTTGTTGGAAATGATGCTGCCTGTCTTGTGCTGGGCGATAATATTTTCTATGGTAACGGCTTCCCTGCCATGCTGCAAAGGGCGGTGGAAAATGCGGAAAAAAACGGATTGGCAACTGTATTCGGCTACTACGTGAATAATCCCGAACGGTATGGAGTGGCTGAATTTGATGAGTCGGGCCAGGTTCTGGGCATTGAGGAAAAGCCTGTCGAACCAAAATCCAATTGGGCTGTAACCGGATTATATTTCTACCCCAACAGGGTGCTGGAGATCGCGAAACAGATTAAACCATCGGCACGTGGGGAACTGGAAATCACCTCGGTAAACCAGGCATTTCTCAAAGAAGGCAAGCTTCTTATACAGCGTTTCGGCAGGGGTTTTGCCTGGCTCGATACCGGTACCCACGATTCATTGTCGGAGGCTTCCACGTTTATAGAAGTACTGGAAAAAAGACAGGGACTGAAAATATCATGTCTGGAAGAGATTGCCTGGCATAACGGATGGATCTCAACAGAAGATATCAGACGAATAGCCCTTCCGATGAAAAAGAACCAGTATGGTGATTACCTGTTGAAACTGGTGGAGTCGGGCAGGAGAGATGAAAGCTTTCCGAAAGAGATTGAACGCAATAAAGCAGATTGAAACATAATATATGGAAGCGAGGCAAACCGGGATTGAGGGACTGTTGATCATTCAGCCCAACATATTTGGGGATGAGCGGGGTTATTTTTTTGAGTCGTTCTCCCAGAAGGAATTCGAAGAAAAAGCATGCAATACTCTCTTCGTACAGGATAATGAAAGTAAATCACGTTACGGTGTTTTGCGCGGACTTCATTTTCAGATGCCCCCCTTTGAACAGGCTAAGCTGGTGCGTGTGGTGAGAGGCCGTGTGCTGGATGTAGCCGTCGATATCCGGAAAGACTCTCCCACATTCGCAAGATATTTCTCTCTGGAACTATCGGAAGAAAATAAATTGCAGCTTTTTATACCCCGAGGCTTTGCACACGGATTTGTGGTGTTGAGCGATGAGGCCATCTTTCAATATAAATGCGATAACTACTACTCCCCCACACATGAAGGAGCTATACGCTGGAATGATCCCCGTTTGAGCATCGACTGGCAGCTACCCGTGCAGGACATCATCCTATCGGAGAAAGATAAAAAAAATCCCCTTTTATGAGACACATACTAATTACAGGAGGTGCGGGCTTCATCGGCTCGCATGTTGTGCGACTGTTTGTCAATACATATCCGGAATACGAGATCATCAATCTCGATAAATTAACCTATGCCGGTAACTTGTCCAACCTGAAGGACCTGGAAGGAAAGCCCAACTACCGGTTCGTGAAGGCAGATATCTGTGACTTCGATGCCATACGGGAGATATTCGATTCTCTGAAGATTGACAGCGTGATCCACCTGGCAGCCGAGAGTCATGTGGATCGGTCGATCACCGACCCTTTCTCTTTTGCCAGGACAAACGTAATGGGCACCTTGAATTTGTTGCAATCAGCCAAGGAAGCATGGAAGGGAAACGATGATGGCAAATTGTTTTACCATGTCTCCACCGATGAGGTATATGGTGCCCTGGGTTTCAACGATCAGCCATTTTCGGAAGAGAGACGTTATGATCCCCACAGTCCCTACTCCGCGTCAAAGGCTTCATCCGATCATTTCGTGCGGGCTTATCACGATACCTACGGATTGCCTGTTGTCCTCTCCAACTGTTCGAACAACTACGGACCTTATCAGTTTCCGGAAAAACTAATACCGCTCTTTATCAACAATATTCGTCATAACAAACCGTTACCCGTCTATGGTAAGGGAGAAAATATCAGGGACTGGCTCTACGTGGAAGATCACGCACGCGCCATCGATCTGATCTTTCACCAGGGCAGGGTAGGGGAAACCTACAACATCGGTGGTCTTAATGAATGGAAGAATATTGATCTGATCAGGGTCCTTATTAAAACCGTTGATCGATTGCTGGAAAGGAAGGAGGGAACATCGGAAAAACTAATCACCTACGTGACCGATCGTGCCGGTCATGATCTGCGTTATGCCATCGACGCTTCAAAGCTCAGCAATGAACTTGGATGGAAACCTTCACTGCAGTTTGAAGAAGGTATTGACCACACAGTCCGCTGGTACCTCGATCACCAGGCGTGGCTCGACAGCGTAACCAGCGGTGAATACCAAAGTTATTACCGCAAGATGTACGGCGTGTAAGAAAGAGAGGTTCTATCCGTTATTTTTTCTATCTTTGCACCCTCAGATAGCAACATTATCGAAAGTAGTAAACAATGGTCATAGCAGTAGATTTCGACGGAACCATCGTTGAGCATGAATATCCAGCCATTGGCAGGCCAATCCCCTTTGCCATCGAGACCCTCCTCCAGTTACAAAAAGACAATCATAAACTGATACTCTGGACCGTACGGGAGGGGCAACTGTTGCAGGATGCCGTGGATTACTGTGCAGAAAGGGGACTCTATTTTTACGCCGAGAATGCCAATCTCCCGGGTGAGGACAGAGAGAAAGCCTCCCGGAAGCTGGGAGCCGATCTTTTTATCGACGACCGAAATCTGGGCGGCTTGCCGGACTGGGGTGTGATTTACAACGCAGTGAATGCCACCGTGAACAAAGGGAAAGCTTTGCAGATCATGGCCGGCTCGTCGGCAATGCCGGAACCGAAGAAGAAAAGAGGATTGTTCGGGAGAAGATAAGCTCCCGTATAATCTTTAAAAACCGAAATTGTAACCGATACTAAGACCTGGGGTAAAAAAGTTTTTCTTCAATATGGCACTGTTTTCCCGGCCAAATCCCATATCACAATAGACAGCGAAATCAAAATTACGATAAGCATAACCGGCCAATGGTGCAAAAGCAAATCCGGTGTATCCGCCTGCTCCAAATACCACTCCGAGGCGTGGCTCCACGAAAAAACCCGCTGAAATACCTTGTTGCGTAATGCGATAACCGGCCAGTGCCATGAGATAGTTGAAGGCATCGTTTTTGTCGTTGTTGATGCTGGTAATGAACTTTCCTCCATTGTATGGGTTGTTGATTGCCTTGATCCCCAATGAGATGTAATTGTTTGTCTGCGGTGCAATCAGATTGTCAACAGTGAGCCAGCTCAATGTGCCGCCAAGACCAATTTTTTCGTCGCGTTCAGAATTCACGATCAATCCGCCATCAGCGGAGATATGAATGTAATTGTTTTTTTGTGCCTGCATTGTACTCAATGCGACCATGGTGAACAGGAAGATGAAGAATAACCGGTTCATAATTCGATTGTTTTAGGAATTTCAGACAAATATAGGTAGTAAATTTTGAGAGACAAAATGTTTACTGAAGTTAGTCATTTTTTTCCATAGCAAAGTCCAAATAAAATTGTCCATTGCTTACCTTGCTTACGAAAATGTTCCTTACCTTTGCGGATATTTTTTTGTATAATATGACGCTATGACACAAGACAGAGAAATCTTCGAGATAATTCGAAAAGAACAGGAACGTCAACTGAAAGGTATTGAGTTGATTGCTTCAGAAAACTTTGTGAGCGAACAGGTGATGCAGGCCATGGGCTCTGTCCTTACCAACAAGTATGCCGAAGGCTATCCCGGAAGAAGATATTACGGCGGTTGTGAGGTGGTGGACCTGAGCGAACAGCTTGCCATCGACCGGTTGAAAGAGATTTTTGGTGCTGAATGGGCCAATGTACAGCCTCACTCCGGTGCACAGGCAAACGCTGCCGTCTTTCTGGCATGCCTGAAGGCTGGAGATAAATTCCTCGGATTGAATCTGTCGCACGGCGGTCATCTCTCCCATGGTTCTCCTGTTAATTTTTCCGGTTTAATGTTTGAACCCATCGCATACAATGTGAGGGAGGAAGACCAGCGAGTAGATTACGACCAGCTTGAATCACTGGCACGATCTGAAAAGCCCAAGCTCATTATTGCCGGTGCTTCGGCCTATTCACGTGAATGGGATTATGCCCGCATCCGTAAAATAGCCGATGAGATCGGTGCCATCTTCATGGTGGATATGGCGCACCCCGCCGGACTGATTGCTGCCGGACTGCTTGAAAATCCGCTTCAACACGCACACATCGTCACTTCCACCACCCACAAGACGCTGCGCGGTCCCCGTGGCGGTGTGATCCTGTTGGGAAAAGATTTTGAAAATCCCTGGGGCCTCACCACGCCCAAGGGAGAGGTGAAGATGATGTCTGCACTGCTGGACTCAGCCGTCTTTCCCGGCATGCAGGGCGGCCCCCTGGAGCATGTGATTGCCTCTAAGGCGGTTTCTTTTTACGAGGCACTGCAACCGGAATATAAAACCTATCAGACACAGGTTCAGAAAAATGCAGCCGTGATGGCGCAGGCCTTTGCCGACAAGGGATACAATGTCGTCTCAGGCGGTACCGACAACCATATTGTGCTGGTCGACCTGCGTACCAAGTTCCCGGATCTGACCGGTAAGGTAGCGGAGAAAGTGCTTGTGGAGGCCGATATCACCACCAACAAAAACATGGTACCTTTCGACAGTCGTTCACCCTTCCAGACTTCCGGCCTTCGCTTTGGCACGCCGGCCATCACCACCCGCGGAGCAAAAGAAGAACTGATGGGAGAGATCGTGGAATTAATCGACACGGTACTCTCTCGCGTGGATGATCCGAAGACCACCACATCGGTGCGTGAAAAAGTGAACGCGACGATGAAGCAATACCCGCTTTTTGCCTGGTAACCTCGCTGATAACAAATAAAGTGATGGGGAATGGTTGAGCCGTTCCCCATTTTTATTTGATTCTTGATTCGAATCACAAAAAGATTTGCAATAAAAATGTTGTACTGCATAAAAAACATTATATTTGTGCAGTAAAATAAAATGATTATGTTAAGATCAATTTTATTGCAACAGAAGGAAGAGCGAGATATGCTCCTGGCGAAAGATTATCTGAAACGAACGCTTACCGGTGAGAACGAGATATTTTTACGATCCGGTTTGATCAAGTTGATTAGTGGGCCGAGACGTGCCGGGAAATCTGTTTTTGCCTTACAGCTTTTACAGGAACACCCTTTCGCTTATTTGAATTTTGATGACGATCTACTTTTGAAGTTTTTTGAAGAGGATCTTGTTTTTCAATCTTTATTAGTGGTGTATCCCAATTTTGAGTATTTACTTTTAGACGAAATACAAAATCTTCGAAATTGGGAAGTTTGGGTCGGGAAGCTTTATCGCCGCGGTGTGAACCTCGTGATAACTGGGTCGAATGCCAATTTACTCTCCTCTGAAATGGGCACATCGCTTACTGGTCGGTATGTACAAATAACCCTGTTGCCTTTTAGTTTTGTTGAGTTTATTGACTTTAAAAAAATTATTCTGCAATCAGCGACTCCGGTAGGAAAAGCAGCCTTGCTAAAGGTGTTAAATGACTATATGGTGATGGGGGGATATCCAGAAACCATCAAAACACCGGAGATTATCCGGAATTATCTGTCAGCCTTGTTCGATTCCATTCTTTTAAAGGATATAACAAAACGCTTTGGTGTGCGAAATACGAACGAGTTGATAAATCTGGCAAATTATCTTTTGGCCAATTGTGCAAATCCTTTGTCGATTAACAGCATAGTAACCGACCTGTCGTTGGGCAGTGTAAACACGACACAGAAATTCTGTAAATATCTCTCCGAAACCTATCTTTTTTTCTTTCTTCCCCGGTTCAATTCCAAGTTGAAATTGATGCAGAAAGCCGATACAAAAGTGTATGTGATAGACAATGGTTTTATTTATGCGCATGCATTCAGCCTCTCATCTAATGCTGGAAAAATCCTCGAGAATATGGTTTTTGTGGAATTGATCAGACGGGGTTATATTATAGGGCAGACACTTTTTTATTACCGTAGTCGTAACAACCGGGAAATTGACTTTGTTTGCCGTAAAGGGTTTGTTATTGAGAAGCTGATTCAGGTGTCGTACACTGTGGCCTCACATAAAACTCTGAAACGAGAGACCGTTGCTCTCCTTGAGGTGTCCGATGAGCTTACGTGCAACGAATTGTCAATTATTACCTATGATGAAGAAAGGAGTATCGAGATAAATGGTAAACAGATAGAGATTGTTCCGGTGTGGAAATGGATGTTTCCTGATAGTAATCGGTGAACAGATCCCAACAGTAATGACAAACAACATGCATATTCTTCAGACCGAAATAAAATATATTCCCGGTGTGGGACCCAAAAGAGCAGAGATCCTGCAAAAGGAACTCGATGTCTTTACGCTGGGCGATCTGCTTCGTTGGTACCCTTATCGCTATATCGACCGCACGCGGATGTACTATGTGCATGAAATTGACCAGTCGCAGGCCTACATCCAGTTGAAAGGAAAGATCACCGCCTTCGAGACTTTTGGAGAAGGAAGGAAAAGAAGGCTGGTAGCTCATTTTACCGATGGTACCGGATTTGTGGATCTGGTGTGGTTTCAGGGTGCCCGCTTTATCGAAGGAAAATATAAGCTGAACCAGGAGTACATCGTTTTTGGAAAACCCAGTCTTTTTAACGGCAAGTGGAATATCCCCCATCCCGAGATCGATCCTTTCATGAATGAGTCGGACCGACCGGAAGGGCTGATGGCGATGTACAACACCACCGAGAAGATGAAGAACCACTACCTCAACTCAAAGGCGATGCAGAAGATCATGGAAAACGCTTTCGGGTTGATTAAGGAGCCCTTGCCGGAGTCTCTTTCCCCCGATGTGGTAAAGGAAGCAAGGCTGATGCCTTTTCACGATGCGGTAGAAAATATTCATTTCCCCAAGTCGCCTGCGCTGCTGCGTGATGCCGAGTTCCGGCTGAAGTTCGAAGAACTTTTTTATATACAGCTGAGCATTGTGCGCTACGCTGCCGACCGGAAAGCAAAGCTGAAAGGAATCCTCTTCCCAAAGGTTGGTGATTATCTCAATTCGTTTTACAAAAAGAAGCTGCCCTTTCCGCTGACAAACGCCCAGAAAAGGGTAATCAGAGAGATCCGGAAGGATACCGCCTCCGGAAAGCAGATGAACCGCCTGCTGCAAGGTGATGTGGGAAGCGGCAAGACCATGGTGGCGATCATGTGTATGCTGATAGCCCTCGATAATGGCTTTCAGTCCAGCCTGATGGCACCCACCGAGATCCTCGCGGCACAGCATTATGAGACCTTCACCCAGATGCTCTCCGGCATGGGTGTGGGTGTGGCGCTGCTGACCGGGTCAACGAAGAAGAAAGAACGGGAGGAGATCCACGCGGGCCTCCTCTCTGGAAAAATTAATATACTGATTGGCACCCACGCCCTGATTGAAGATGTGGTGCAGTTTTGCAACCTCGGCTTTGTGGTGATCGATGAGCAGCACCGCTTTGGGGTTGTGCAGCGCGCCAGACTGTGGGAGAAAAGTAAGCAGCCACCCCATATGCTGGTGATGACCGCCACGCCCATTCCCCGCACATTGGCCATGACGGTGTATGGCGACCTGGATGTCTCGGTGATCGATGAGCTTCCTCCGGGTCGCAAGCCGGTGCAGACGCTGCACCGCTACGACAAGAAACGGGGCGCCCTCTACCAGTTTATCCGTGATCAGATTGTTGCCGGGCGACAGGCCTACATGGTCTATCCGCTGATCGAGGAGAGCGAGACACTTGATCTAAAGAACCTGGAGGAGGGTTATAAGCATATCAAATCGGCCTTTCCGGAGTTTACCGTCTGCAAGATGCACGGGCGGATGAAGCCAGCCGAAAAGGATGAGGTGATGCGGCAGTTTGTCTCAGGCGAGGCGCAGATCATGGTCTCCACCACAGTGATTGAGGTGGGGGTGAACGTGCCGAATGCCAGCGTGATGGTGATTGAGAGCGCCCAGCGTTTTGGTCTCTCCCAGCTCCACCAGCTACGGGGCAGGGTGGGGAGAGGTGCCGATCAGTCCTACTGTGTACTGATTACGCCCTATGAGCTCTCAGCAGATACGCGCAAACGGATAGAGATCATGACCGAAAGCAACGATGGTTTCGTGATTGCAGAAGCTGACCTGAAGCTGCGTGGCCCGGGCGACCTGGAGGGGACGCAGCAGAGCGGCATCCCTTTTAACCTGCGTATTGCCGACCTGGTGCGCGACAACGCCATCCTCTATCGTGCACGAGAGATTGCGGAACAGGTGATCGCACAGGACCCCGGGCTGGAGCTGCCTGATCATCTGGTGCTGAAGCAGCAGCTTAGCCGTCTCGGTGGTAACCGCTACGACTGGAGCCGCATCAGTTGAAATTATTAATTTTTGAAGTGCTTGTCGGCAAAATCCAGAAAACGCTCCCAGTCGTAATCTGTTACGTCGTGTTTTCCTGCCCGCATATGATACCCGATATCTTCCATGATGGGTGTGTGAAGCTCCGGCATTTGATCTGTTCCGATAGTTGACAACCCGTATAACCGGTATATCGGGCCGGCGTGGTAAGCCGATAAAAACTCACCCCTCGGATCAGCCCACTGATCATCTTCTGCACTGGCCACGTAAACCTTGCGGGGCGCGATGAGAGCAAGCAGCTGATGCTGGTCCACCGGCATCAATTCTTCCTGGTTGTTGTACTGACGGAAATTTTCACAGAACCAGTGCGGAAATGCATTGTTGATGATTTCAGCGGTCTCCCCGAATTTTCTCCTGAAAAGTGCAGCACCCCCACAACCGGAGTCATTGGATATGACAATGCGGAATCGTGGATCCTGCGCACCGGCCCAAAGCGCTGCCTTTCCCTGGCGGGAATGTCCCATGATCGCTATTTTGTTGGTGTCTATCCTTTCCTGTGTTTCCAGAAAGTCGACAATCCGACTGGAACCCCAGGCCCATGCACCGATAGCCTGCCATTCCCCCGGATCTGTTTTTTGCGGATTATAACCGGAAAAAAGAGAAATCACACTGTGATCTTTCAATTCCGGCTTATCGGGGAAGATATCATGATAACACATGGAGGCAATAGCATATCCCCGGTCGATAATCAAATCATAGTTCCACCGGCTTGTTTGAGTTCCCCTCTCCCAATCCGGATGACCCGGTTCTCTCACCAGACTGAAGGCAGGAGAATAAAGAATTGTTGTGTCTGTGGTTGTGCTGTGGTTTCCCTTGAAATTGTATCCCACAAACACCGGAACTTTGCCTTTTGGTTTGTTCGGGATATAGATCAAAAGAAAAGCTTCCAATTTTTTGTTTCCGTTGGAAAAGGTAAATTTTACCTGTTTGCTGGTCGCCTTACCACCCATAGCCTCTCTGTTTTCCGTCATGATCTCGTAAGAGACATCTATATTTTCAGCTGGAGTGTGACCATACATGTGGGAGGCAAACAGTTCCATCAGCTCCGGTCTTCTCTGTTTTTCCCACTGATTTACAGTAGTGACCATCTCTCCATTCCGGCATTTCAGCAGTTCAGGAAGGATATACGCGGGTACTTTCGATTCATCGTAATTCGCTTTCTGTTGGGTAAAAGCCAGCGAGGCTGACAGCCACAAAAGCAATAATCCGAAATTCTTTTTCATGTTTGCACAGTTTAAACACATGGTATTTTATAATTGAAGAATTTGATATGATCATTCTTTCAAAGTGGAATTTAGTTTACACTCCGATTCCAGCTTGCTGCAAATATAGTAATTATTTGGTAGTTATTATTGTCAACTCCTTGCCTTGTTTCAGTTGGTCATGCGTAATAAACCAACCATTGAGTGACTCTCCCCCATACCGGATCCCGGTTATCTTTTTCCCATTTCCTTTCTTCCGGATGGTGAAAGTGGTGTTGTCACCCAGGGTGAATTCCACCTTGTCGAACAGCGGTGCCGACACAATATATTCCGGATCGGCGGGTGAGTAGGTGTAGAGACCGATCGCGTTGAAGACGTACCAGGCCGACATCTCTCCTGCATCGTCCATGCCGGCGTAGGCCAGCTTCTCCGCTCCCATGTCGTAGAAGCGATCCATGATGCTGTCCAGCACGCATTGTGCTTTCTCCTGCTTCCCAATAAAGTAGTAGGTATACGGAATCGAGTGGGAGGGCTGGTTGCCATGGCAGTAGTTGCCGATAAAACCGGTCATGTTGTGTGCCTCGTAACCCCGCCAGGGTTCGGTAAAAAGTGAATCGAGTTTCTGATCTACCGCCTTCGCATTCGGATAGAGTGCGATCATTCCTTCCGGGTCGTGCGGAGCAAAGAAGAGTGAGTTCCAGGCATTGGCCTCGCGGTACATATAGGCAAAATAGGGATAGTAGGGATCGAAATCGGCTATCCAGCTGCCATCTTCAATCTTTCCACGAAAGAAGCCCGTGGAGGGATCAAACAGATTCTTGTAGTTGCCAGACCGCTCCATCAGTGTCCTGTAATGATCCTTATCACCAAGTTCCCTTGCAATCAAGGCCGTGGCATAATCGTCGTAGGCATATTCCACCGTTTTGGTGACGGCCGCCTTGTACTCGTCCCAGGTAGGTACGTTGGTGGTATCTTTTTCGGCAATCCATCCCCGCTCCAGATATTCATCGAGATAAGGCCTGCCACCCCGACCGGGCACGGTGGCATTTTTCAGCAGTAAGTTGTAAGCACGCTGCAGGTCAAACCCGGTGATTCCGCGCAGCCAACTGCCTGCGACAAACACCGAAGCATGGTCTCCGTGAAAGAAGGTGGGCATATATCCTCCTCTTTTTTCCCCTTTGTCGGTAATCGATTTGATGATGTCTGTCGTTACATCGGGCGATATCATCCCCAGCAGTACAAGTTTATTGCGATAATCGTCCCAGAATGAGGGGTTGGTGTAGTAGCGGAATCCTTCGTTGACCACTGCTCCCCTTTCATCGGTAAAATCGCCATTCACATCGCTACGCAGTGCCGGCCAGAGGAAGGAACGGTAGAGGGTGGAGTAAAACAAACCCTTTTCACGCTCAGTACCTCCGCTCACCTTTATTTTTGAGAGGAGGGTTTCCCAGGTCTTGTCAGCCTCCTGAGTTACCTGTGTAAAACTTTTATCGATCATCTCCTCTTCAAGATTCATTCTCGCATTGTCGATGCTCACGAAGGAGAAGCCTATTTTCAGTTCCAGCGGTTCATCTTTTTTGTTTTCCCCAAAGTGGATTACAGAAACCTCATGTTGATCATCCTTTGCCTGCTCAATATGCTCGATCGGGTAGTTGGACACCGCGTAAAAGTAGATTTTCCCTTCGGCATCCTGGAAACCGGTGAACACCTTTTCTTCTGTTTGTTGTATGCTCCATGCTCTTACTTGATTGTTGGTGCGCGTCATATCTGCGATCACTTGCTTTGGTTGATCGTTTGAAAAACGATAGCGGTGATAGCCGCAGCGCAGCGTTGAAGTGAGCTCCGCATCGATCCCATATCTTTCCAGAAAAACCCGGTAGTAACCAGGACGGGCAGACTCTTGCTGATGGCTATAGCCCGAAGCATAATCTGAAGCTGATACCTCCCCGGTAACGGGCAGCAGTGGCAGATGGAGCAGGTTCCAGTGTCCCTTGTTGGTATGGGCGAAGCCGTAGATCACCGTGTCTTCATACTGATAACCGGCGCCGCTGCTGAACTGTGTCACCGGACTTAACTGCACCATTGCGTTGGGCAGCGAGGAGCCGGGAAAGACCTCGGCACCCCAGGTGCGGTTTTTCCAGGTGCGCACATATCCCAGATCTTCGGATTCCCACAGAGTGGCTGTCCCCAGTAGCGGATTCACATAACCGGTAAGCGGCTTATCGGAGGCGTATGCCGATAAAATGAGCGATAAAAGAATAATCGAGGAAATTAATTTCATCTTATTGTTAAAATTACGAAATTGAATTGTAAGAATTCTCGAAGTTGGATAAAAGGATCCTCTTCCCGGTGCGGGTCCAGAAGAATCAATTTCCCATCAACTGGATGGCTTCCTTTTTTTTGTTTCCGTTCGTGTTTTATTTTTCCGGCCCCGTTATCTCCGGACTCACTCCCGGGTTCTTGTAGTCAAAGAATGTGATGCCGCTCTTTCTGTAGAGGTCTGTCATTTTTTCCATCCGCCTGTCGAAATGCCGGAAGTCTTTTACTGCATCGTTACTCCAGGCCGCCTCGGCCAGAGCTGCGATACGTGGAAAGACCATAAACTGAAATCTTTCCTTATTATGAATTACTTCTGTCCAGACATTGGCCTGAATTCCCATTACATGGGGTGAACAAAAAGAAACTCCGCCGGTTAGTCTGAGACTGGGGAACTCATAGACACTTTCAATAGGAGCAAAAGCGCCATCCCATTTACGGCCCGAGGTATGAGATGCATGCTGTACAAAATCGAAATAAAGAGGTATTCTCGGGCAGAGTATGGTGCCGTAACCCATGGTGACGGCTTTTTCCAGCAGCTGAGGCTGATCGTGTCTCCACCACATCACCCGTGTGTTGTTTGCCGGAAGTCCGGCGGTGACCACTTCATCCCATCCGATCACTGTCTTGCCCAGTACCTTCACGGAATCTGCCATGCGCTGCAGGAAATAGTGTTCTACAGCCACCAGGTCTTCCAATCCTTCCTTTTCCATGAGTGAGCGGACCTGCGGCATATCATGCCATTGTTTATTGCCGAAATGAACTTCATCGCCTCCAATATGTATGAAAGAAGAAGGAAAAAGAGTTGTTATTTCCCTGAGAATATCGGTCAGAAACGTGTAGGTACCCTCTTTTCCGGGATGAAAAGTGAAATGAGGGTATTTTTCCGATCCGCCTCCGCTGAATTCGGGATATGCTTTGACGGCGGCTGTGGCATGACCGGGCATGTCAATCTCCGGGATTATCTCGATAAAGCGATCGCTGGCATACTTTACGATTTCCGCAATATCCTCCTGCGTATAGAATTGTGCTGATGCTTCCGGGTCGGAGATATTTCCTATGGCACCGACTGTTGTCAGTAGTGGATATTTTTTGATCTCGATGCGCCATCCTTGTGAATCGGTAAGGTGCCAGTGAAATTTATTGAGCTTATATATCGCCATAAAATCCAGTAACCTCATAATTTCTGCTTTTCCGATAAAATGACGGGATTCGTCCACCATCACACCTCTCCAGCCAAAACGGGGTTTATCCTGAATGACGGCCAGGGGTAGGGTCCCTTCCTTGCCGGCACTGATAATTAACTGCAATGTTGACTGCAGGCCGTAGAAACAACCGTTTGAGGAGCCGGCTTCAATGAGGATGCTTGTTGGGGCAATCCTTATCCGGTATTCTTCCGGATTGTTGAGTGCCTTATTTTTGGTGAGCCGGATGAATCCGTTTTTCTTTTTCGTCTGTGTGCGGATCGAAAACTTTTGGGCAGTCTCCACGAAATCCGGAATCAGATCGTCGAATTCATTGTCGGCGGTGATGGTGATTGTCCGCGGTAAGTTTACCGTACCCGCCTGGGTCTCATAATGATTTGGGCGGGGGGTGATTTCTTGAGCGGAAGCACCGGGCGCGCTTACCAGCATTATCATCAAAATAGTAAAAATATTTTTCATCATGGGAGTATTTTCTTTTGGTTGCTTTTATCGGATCATCTCAACGTCTAAAATTTTCACGTGCCCCGATGCAATTCTAATTCTCAGATCTGTACCGGCAGTCTCATTGAATCTGTATTTTTTTACTTTGTTTAATTCCATAGGCGAACCTTTGAAGACGGTGATAAACTGTCCGCCGCCACTGGATATCTGTATTTCAAAGACCGCCTGCGGGTCACTCTCTTTGTGCCAACGTATTGCAATGTGATCCAGCGGTATGTTTTCGTTCAACGGGAAGGTAAGAAAGTACCCTTTATGGCCTTCCCAAAATGAGTCCCGGTCTTTGTCCAGCACATTCAGTGCGTCAGAGGTCTGCGGATCGGAAGTCACCAATGGGGTTGCTACCAGCTTGTGTTTGTCGAATCCTTCCCCCAGCACGAAGAATGATCGGCTCAGCCTGATATCCTCCGACGAGGCGCCGATCATCACCCTGAATTCACCCGGTTCAACAACCCATTCGTTGTCACTATTCAAAAGTTTTACATCGCGGGGGTGAATGGCAAACTGTATCTCCTTTTCCTCACCGGGCTGCAGGTGAATCCTTTCGAAACCGCGCAGGTTCTTCTCATAGGTGGTGACCGAACTTAATACATCCCTGGTGTACAGTTGCACAACTTCATCGCCGGCCCTGTCGCCGGTGTTTTTTACTTTTACTGTGACGAAAAGGCTCTCTTTGTCGGTAATCTCTTCTTTCGAAAGCTGCAGGTCTGAATAGGCAAAGGTGGTGTAGCTCAGGCCATATCCAAAAGGATACAAGGCCCTGTTCACCCGGCTCTGGTTCCCTTCCGGGCCGGGAGTGCGTCCACCGTCGACTTGCGAAGCTGGTTTTGCCGGGAAGTTGAATGGAATCTGTCCCACAGTCTTGGGGAAGGTTACGGTCAGTTTCCCTCCCGGGTTATAGTCCCCGAAGAGTACGTCGGCTACGGCCGTTCCTCCCTGTGACCCGGGGTACCATGCTTCAATGATTCCCGGGATATTCCTGTCTGCCCAGTTGATGGACAGGGGACGTCCGTTAATCAGAACCAGTATCACGGGTTTGCCCGTAGCGTGAATTGCTTTTAATAGATCCAGTTGGCGGCCGGGCAGGTCGAGTGAAGAACGGGACTTGTTTTCACCGGCAGTGCGGCTATTTCCTCCCAGCACCACAACGGCCACATCGCTTTTCAAGGCGTTGGCCACGGCATTGTCAATCTCGGCCTGTTCTGCGTCCGTGATCGGGTAATCGATAATTTCAGAGTCCGGCCAGTGTGCATCCACGATGTCGCACCCTTTTGTATACAGTACTTCAATGTCGTCTCCTGCCTTGTCACGGATTCCGTCCAAAACGGTTTTCACCTCCACGGCCAGAGGACCGTAGTGGGTCAGGGCATAAGAGGCATCGTCGGCATTCGGTCCGCATACGGCGATGGTTTGAATATCCGCCTTTTTCAGGGGCAAGATGTTTTTGTTGTTTTTTAATAATACGATGCTCTCACGCGAGGCTTGAAGCGCTACCTCCTGATGTTCTTCCGAATTCACTTCTGCATCGGCCTGTTTTAAATCCGTTTGATAGGGGGAGTCAAACAAGCCTATGAGGAATTTCACCCGCAGAATATCTCTTACCCTCTCGTCGACCGTCTCCATCTCAATCGCCCCTTCCCTGATCAGATCACGCAGCGGCAACACATAGGAGTCGGGCGAGCGGAAGGTACAACGCACATTGAGTCCGGCCATCACCGACTGGTATACCGCCTCTTTCATGTCGGATGCGGTGCCGTGTTTGGAGTAGAGGTATTCCACTGCGTCGCTGTCGGAGACAACGTAGCCCCTAAAGCCCATCTCTTTTCTTAGGCGGGTGGTGAGCCAGTAGTAGCTGCTCTGAATGGGGAAGCCGTCATAATCGTTGTAGGCGCTCATTACTCCCAGCAACCCTGCCTCCCTGATTACCCGCTCCCAGGGGTACATGTGCACATTCTCCACCTCCCGTGGCGACATCTGCGGGTCTACACGCGACATGCCTTCCCTGCCTCCCTTATTATTGCTGTAGGCGGCATAGTGCTTTCCGGTTGAGGCGACCTGAAAATCTTTTTGCAGCCCCTGTACCATGTATATACCCAGCTCGGCCACCAAAAAGGGACTCTCCCCGTATACCTCTTCGTACCTGCCCCACCGTTGGTCACGGCCCACATCGAGGATGGGCGCATATACGTTGGTATAACCCAGAAGTCTTGCTTCCCGGCCGGTGATGTAACCCACCTTCTTCACAAGATCCTTGTTCCATGTATGGCCTAGTCCCAGTTGTGTGGGGAAATTGGTGGCCATGTAGCTTTCCACACCCCGGATGCCTTCGTTGGTGAAATCCACCGGGATTCCCAGCCGTGTCTCTTCAATGAAAAAACGCTGCACCTCATTCAAAGCCCATGCGTGGCGCGAGGCCGGCCAGACATAAGGGTTGTCGGAGGGTGGAAGTCCCCACTGACGGAAGCCGTTCAGGTGTTCGTCTATGGCTCCTATTCCATCTTTCCAAAGCCTGTTTTTCCATTCCGGGGTGGGAAGATCGTCTTCCAGCACCCTGCCGTATCCGTAGAGGGTGACCATCTGATTGGTCTTCTCTTCCAGCGTCATTTGACTGATCAGATCAGTAATCCGCTCCTCAATTTCTGCTTCCGGATTTTCATAGACATCCATTCTTCCATTTTTGTTGAAGTCGATCCAGCCTTTTTGATAAATCTGTTTGTTTTTGGGTAGATATCTGTCCGGAATATCTATCTTGTCTTGTCCGCAGACAGATGCGGAGACCAAATAAAATAATCCGATAATGGGGGTAATCGCAAAAATTTGCATTCTTTTTATTATTTTTCGTGTTAATCGTTTCATTCCCTCAAATTTACTGTAATTATTTTGTTTAAGAAATTAAGTACAGCATATTTTGAGCTACTGAGCGGTAAAGGAAATAATAGCGTTGCTTAGGGAGTTTTCATTTCCTATGAATGGCTATTTGGGAATCTATCCAAAAGACCTTACCTTTGCGGTTATGGAAAAACTAGTGATTGTTGGTTGTGGTTATCTGGCCGATATTGTGGCGGATGCCCTGTTAAACGGGCTGTTGCCCGAGTACGATCTGGTGGGTGTTTATTCGCGAACACCGGCAAAAGCAGAAAGACTGGCTACAAAGATGGAGCAGGCAGGGAGGGCATGCAAAGCATGCACCTCGTTGGATGAGCTGCTCGCCTTGAAACCCGATTTTCTGGTCGAGGCCGCATCACCAGCGGCAATGAAGGAACTGACGTTGCCAACCCTGAAAAATGGTACTTCCATTGTAACTTTATCTATTGGAGCCCTTGCTGATGACGGTTTTTTAGAAGCGGTGAAGGAAGCAGGCAGGGCACACGGAACACGGGTATATCTCGCTTCTGGAGCTACGGGAGGGTTCGATGTCTTGCGAACGGCTACGCTGATGGGAAATGCCTCCGCTCAGTTCCTGAATGAAAAAGGGGTACGTGCATTCAGAAGATCGCATTTCTATAGTGCCGACATGGAGGTCGAAAACAAACAGGTTTTTTCCGGTACAGCCAGAGAAGCAATAGACGTGTTTCCCACCGGGTTGAATGTGGCAGTGGCGGCTTCTCTTGCAACGGTCGGCCCTGAAAAGCTACAGGTGACCATGGAGTCTACTCCCCGTTTCGTTGCCGGCGACAGACAACGGGTGGAGATAGAGAACGATCAGGTACATGCTGTGGTGGATGTCTTCAGCGCCACGCCTGAAATAGCCGGATGGTCGGTGGTAGCCTCCTTGCAGAATATTGTTTCTCCCATTGTATTTTAAGCAACGCTTTGCTGCAAAGATAATGAGCCATCTTTATTAAGAGGGCTCATCAGTATTTAATTTAGGCACCATTCTGGTGTACGGTTCATCGAACGTTGATTCCGGTAAAGCCGGAAAGATTCTGCAGTACCTTTTCGCTTAACCGGTCGAATGCCTGACGGGTGCGCCCGGTAGATACCTGCATGCACCGGATCTTCGGATGATCCAGCAGATGTTCGCCTCCCAGTGCTCCCACCGTGTCGCAAAAGCAGAGGTTATCGCCCTCCAGCCATTTCAAAAATGGTTCCTCATCCCATGCGGGCGACAGTCCGGTGTTGAAGAGTATCTTTTTGTTTCCCAACTTCTCAAACTGCGATGCATGTAGCAACACGGTATTGCGGTTGAGACAGCAGCATACCACTTCGCTCTCCTCGAGCAAATTGTCCAACGGGAGAAAGCGGTACCCTTTTGCTTTGGCCTCGGCCTTCTCACTCCTGGCGAAATAGGTGATCTCTGCTCCAAGGAAGTGTAGTGCATCGGCAATCATGCCGCCCGATTTACCGAGTCCGACGATTCCTGCCTTCAGTCCCGTAATCTCCCGTGCCATGCCATCCCAGGGCTCCTGATCAAAACCATGGAAGCAACGCACCAGCTCGCTGATCACATACTCCACCACACCCTCGTCACCATAATCGCGGATGCCGGTGACCGTGATTCCCCGGCTGTTTGCGTAGTAAATGTCCACATTGGCGCTCTCCGGGGAGTAGAGTGAGTTGCACATGCCAATATACTTTACATTGGGACACTGCTCCAAAGCAGCCTTCCCGAGTTGGGTGGTATAACTCAGTAGCACCGCATCGGCATCGCCAATACGGGCTGCGATCTCGTTGTCGTCTCCCGGTATATCGGAATACAAAATAACTTCGTTGGCAAAAGAATATAATTTTCTCTCTGCCGACGGGTTCAAGCTTGTAGGCTCTATCGCCACCAATTTTTGAAACATGATGATCTTTGATTTTCTACAAATATAGACCTTTTACACTGTAAAATCAAATCAGGAGAGATCTCAGTATTTTATAACTTATAAAATACTAAGTTATAAATTTGTAACTTACAAAACTATAACATATCTTTGTGTAAAACTGATGATGATGAATACACCGTTTGTTTATGGAAAGTTGCCTGAGGAAATTGATTTCACCAACAGAGCAAAAGAAATTGTCCGGTTAAAGAATAATTTTAATTCTTTGGTAAATACCATTATTATCTCACCCCGTCGGTGGGGAAAGACCTCTTTGGTGAAGCAGACATCCCGGTTGGCGGTGAAGGAGAACAAGAATCTGAAAATAGTACATCTGGATATTTTCAACATCAGGAGTGAATATGAATTTTATCTGCTACTTGCCAATGAAGTATTAAAAGCAGCCTCCTCCGGCTGGAATGAAATGGTAAAGAATACCCGACATTTTTTAAAGCAGTTGATACCACAAATATCTTTTTCACCCGATATGCAAAGTAAAGTGTCTTTTTCTATAGGGTGGGAAGAGTTGCAGAAGCACCCGGACGATATTTTGAATCTGGCAGAAAATATCGCGTTGAAAAAGGATCTGAACATCATTATTTGCATCGATGAATTTCAGAATATTGCATTATTTGATCAACCCGATGCCTTTCAACGGAAGTTACGATCGCATTGGCAAACACATCAGAAAACTGCATATTGTCTCTATGGAAGTAAACAGCATATGTTGCTGGACGTTTTCTCCAATTATGCCATGCCATTTTATAAGTTTGGAGATATTTTGTTTTTAGAAAAAATAGCTGCTGAAGAATGGGTACCCTTTATTCAGAAACGATTTCAGGACACTGGAAAAGAAATCTCCTCGTCCGACGCGGAACGGATCGCCGTGCTGGCAGAAAATCATTCATATTATGTACAACAGCTGGCGCAACAGGTCTGGTTCAGAACAGAGAAAAGAGCCACCGACCAGATTGTTGAGAACGCTTTTGAAGATATCATTAATCAGCTCAGTCTTCTTTTTGTCAATATGACAGAAGTGTTAACCACCCGACAGCTGTCGCTCCTGGAAGCCATACTGAAGCAGGAAAAGCAGCTCACAGCCAAGGCTACATTGGCAAATTATAATTTGGGTACCTCTGCGAATGTCATTCAATTGAAAAGACGTCTGATAGAACTGGATGTGATCGATGAGATTCAGGGCAAGATAGAATTTCTTGATCCGATGTATAAACACTGGTTAGCAACCCGGTATTTCAATATGCCACGATAAAATACTTTTTTAAATAAAATCCCCTCCGGTCACCATTTTCGGACTTCACAGAGGGGATTTTCTAGCACGTTTCAATTAACGGGTACAACCCGCACCCATTCTGATTTTTTCTAAAGCTGCACGCTCACACCCCCTGAGAGCCAGAATCCCGGCTGGGGGATATTGCCGAAATCCACGTGGGTGGTGTTGAAGATGTTGTTCGCGTTCAGGAAAAGATTGGCACGGGGAAGTGCATAGCTGGCCTTCACATCGAGCAACGCGAATGGAGCGTACTCCACCCGTTCCCCCGGCTTCTGGTCAACATACTGCACATAAGTTCCCTCCCGCTGCTGCCAGCGGAAATGCCACGACAGGGTGAGCTGTTTTACTACCTCGTGATGCAAGCTCGCAGTCACTTTGTGGCGCAGATGGTTTAGCGTGTAGTTCGATATCAGCTCATCCTCCACCCGTTCCTGGTCGATGTACATATACCCGACAGAAAGCGTTCGTAAGGGCTGACCGTACCCAAGCCAGGAGGCCAGGTTGAGGTTCAGGTTTGCCTCAAGACCCTGCTTGTTGATCCGGGTATGGTTTCGTGATTTCCACAACGCCTCGGGAGATGCTTTCACCCAGTCGATCATGTTTCTTCCCTGCATATGGAAGAGGGCGAGGCTTCCACTTACGATCGGGTGGCTATATTTGATGCCGGTCTCAAACGCTTCCGACTGCTCCGCTTCGAGGTCACTGTTGCCGATGTGTGTTGCGGTGGTATAATAAAGATCGGTAAAGGTGGGCATGCGGGTGGCCTTGTTCCAGGAAGCGTAGATTCTGAGGCGATCCGATGCCCGAAACGAACCGTTCAGCGCAGGGTAAAAATCGAACTGATCCGCAATGGCCGTATTATAGTTCAACAACCCGCCCAGGGAGAGTGTCAGCTTTTCCCAGATAAAATTGTGTTCTGCAAAATAACTGATGTTGGTGCGATTGTCTGACTTTGTGTATTTCCCGATTGCATCTTCCATCGGCTTACCCAACACATTGCTCAGGATTCCTTCGTTCCGGAACTCCCCGCCAAAGCTGGTAATTCCCCATGCTGAGGCAACCTGCATGTTGAGGTTCATTCCCAACACATCGCTGCGATGATAATTGTGGTTTTTGTACCAGGCAGGAACGTCAGGCGTACCTTCCCTGATCAGCTGAAACTCGTCGTAATGCCGACTCCAGTATAGATGGGGTATAAATTTCAGTTTTCCCTGGGTCTCTCCCCTGATGGACATGAAAAGGCCCTGCGTATTGTCGAACTGATTCGGATAGGCGGCACTGTAGAAGGTGTTGGCACCATATGCCTTGTCGTTCAGGCCTGCCTGAAAGTCGAGATTGGACCCGTTGATATCAAAACTGCTCTGCCATAGCAGATTCGCGATGTTGTAATCGCTGTTGCGGATGTATCCGTCCGACTGTTTGTATCCGGCAGAGAGCATGTGCACCGAGGAACCAGCCTTGTATGCACCCCGTGCTTCTGCTCCGAAGAGGCCATGCATACCTCCTTCGAGCTTCGCGAAGGCATTGGACTCGCTGTCTTTTTTTGTGATGATGTTGATTCCCCCGGCAAAGGCGCTGGCCCCGTAGACCAAGGATGAAGGTCCCTGCACGATCTCGATGCGTTCAATGTCGGAAAGGTTGACGGGGATGTCGAAACTGTAATGTCCTGTGTGGGGGCTGGTGAGGTTAATTCCGTTGAGGAGGATGGCTGTCTGATCGAATGATCCGCCACGAAGGGAGATGTCCGCCTGTACGCCGTGCGGTCCGCGCTGCAGGATGTCTGCGCCTGCTACATAATTCAGAAGGTCTTCGATGCTGCGCACCGGCGCCCGCTCAATTTCCTGTTTGGAGATGATGGTTACCTGCTTGGCTGCCAGATTCAGCGGCAAACCCACTTTGGAGGCGGTAACCACTACTTCATCCAACTCCGTGGAGGGGATGCTGTCTAACGATCTTTCGGTGATAATCCTTTCTGCCGGTTCTGCCGTGGTCGCCTGGGCGCTCATCAGGGTGCAACCCGAAAGTACACCAATGGTGACTGTCTTGTGCAAACTGTTGAAAACGCTGTACGACTTCCGTGCGAATCGTTTGAAACGAAACACCTTCTCCGTTTTCAATTGCTTTCTGTTCATGTTACTTTTGTTAAAAAATTAATCATGCAAGTTGTATGTTTATAACGAACGCATTCTACAAATGCTGTTTTTGTATCTTGCTCCCGTTATGTATACTGCAAATTACATGCGAAAGTTGGGTTATTAATAAATAATTCGCTGCAAAAGTAAGATAAATTATGGCAGTTTGAAAAAGATTATGGCTCGAAAAAGGAAAAATGGACACTCCCATAGGCACGTTCCTCCAGGAAGTGAGGCCGATGGGAGAAATTGAATTTTCTGGAATGTTCCAACACAAACAGCCCCTCTGCCATCAGCAGATTCTTTTCAAAGATGAGATCCGGCAGTTGCTCAATTCCTGCAAGCTCGTAGGGCGGGTCGGCAAAAATAAAATCAAACTGCTGTCTCAGCGATTGCAGATATTTGAAGACATCAGCCCTGACCGGGAAAAGCTCCTTTGTGCCCAGCTTCTCCTGCGCATGACAGATGAAGTTGAAATGATTTTGATTCTGTTCCACGCTTACCACATAGGGGCAGCCCCGTGAGACCAGCTCCAGTGCAATGCTCCCGGTACCGGAAAAAAGATCGAGCGCAGTAGTTTCTTCCCAGTCTATCCTGTTGTTCAGAATATTGAAAAGGTTCTCCTTTGCGAAATCGGTTGTGGGCCTCGCTTTCAGGTTGGAAGGTACCTGTATCCTTCTCGATTTATATTTTCCGCTGATTATACGCATAGGGCAGCTAGAATATCGGTGGGAAGTGTTCTTCTTTGCGCTTCGGTGAGCATGACTCTCGGATGCAGGTCGATATACTCCACCCGGCGAATCAGTTTCTTTAATATGTCGACTTCTGTTTTGTGTGCTTCAATACTTCCCGAGAGGCAGAGCCTGTCGGCGGTCTGACTGAGATTCAGCTTTTCCCATACACTGGCAATATGGTAAGTGGTGTCATGTGGGTTTACACAGGCAAAGGTGTTGGCCGAGAGTAGCCTGTTACCCTCACAACAGATGATGCTGACGTAGTTGTCGTGAAAATCAACAAAGCAACTCTTCGTCTTTTCATCTTTCTGTTCTGTCTCAAACAACTGTATCAGTGGCGTGATATGATGATGAAAGGTCGGATTCCACAAATTACGCAGTAAAAAGGCATGCACCTCTGCCTGCATATCAAACAGTATATGCCAGGAACCTGTTAAAGTAGCCTCACTCAACACCATGCCCTGTGGATCCTGAAAATTGAAATGAAACAATTCTTTCACTTTTTTCTTGTCAAAAAAAACATCGGGCACGAGGGTATACTGAGCAGAAACTGTTGTTACAGTGGTTTTATTGAATACCTGACTGAAAAAGCCCAGATCAAAAATCACCTTCTTGATATGGTCGAGATAAGATAACTTATTTCCCAGTGAAGTCTCCTGAAAGTGGAAAATGGATGGGTTAGCAGGAGAATAGATGTAAAAAGAAAATCCATCCGGCGTAAGCCGAATGGATAAATTGTATTCGTCGGAATGTCCTAAATCGATATTTTCCGGTAAAAACATATTGCGTTGAGGCTGTCAAGCCTGTTATTCCCAGTTTCCTGCGTTGTTGTTGGCTACTTCCAGTGAACCTACCTGCATGCCTGGATATTTTTTTCCGGGACGGTCGAGTACCTCCTGAATCTTCTGATTCAGCAGTTTCTGATCGAGGTCTCCCAAATACACCGAGTAGGGAGCTTTGGCTTCAAACACCTGAATGGGATATCCTGAAGCAGTGATCAATGAGTCGGTTGCCATCTCGAATTCTGCACCCTGTGCAAAAGGTACATACTTCAGTGAATCAATGCTGAATTGATTACGATTCGGGTACAATACTTGTACTGCAGGTGAGTATAGGGAGTCTCTCACCAGCTGGGGAGCATTTTTCGATTCATCCCATAAACCGGCATCTTTAATGGCTTTTTCGTTGCCAGAACGGATAATCTTCATTGCTTTTTCTTCTGTCATGCCAGCTTCCAACTGAGCCTCGCTAAGATCACCCGATTTTATGAGTGTAGCAATTTTACCATCTTTCACAAAATTGATGAGTGTATCGAAACTGCTTGTGTAGGCGCCGGTCTGGGAGCGCAGAGCAACCTGTGCCGTGCGGATGTCGACCAGTCGCTGGATGACAGCCTTATCACGTTTAGCAACTTCCGTATTGAAATCAATGGGCCCCTGGATACTTCTCCAACTGATGTACGCTAAAAGAACAATGGCTAGTGCTAAAAGCACCCTCATTACAACTTTCATGGACTTTTTCTTTTTAGTTTATACTGTTTTGATTTTGATTTTCTGATTTTAGACTACAAATTTAGAAAAAGAATGATAATTGTGCTACTTTTACCGGAAAAATTACCAAAAAAAATGGTTAATCGTTTCTTTATTGAGAAAATCAACGAGAATTTCCCCTATAGTTTTACAAACGACCAACAGAAAGCCCTCGATAAAATTGTTGATTTTCTTTTTTCCGGAATCGTCGATCAGCTTTTCCTCTTGACCGGATATGCCGGAACAGGTAAATCTTCACTGATCGGGAGTCTGGTAAGGACAATGACTCAGTTCAGACAGAAAACCATCCTGCTTGCGCCCACCGGCCGTGCGGCAAAGGTGTTTTCAAGTTATGCAGCACAACAAGCCTATACCATTCACAAGAAGATTTATCGCCAGCAAAAGTTCGCCGAAGGAACCCCCAGCTTCACGCTGGCCGAAAATCTGCACAAACAGACACTGTTCATTGTAGACGAGGCATCGATGATTAACAATGAATCGGCCGATTTCTCCCTCTTCGGTACAGGAAGACTGCTCGACGATCTGATTGAGTATGTATATTCTGGCGAAGGATGCAGGATGTTGCTGATCGGCGATAATGCCCAGCTGCCACCGGTGAAGCAGGAAAACAGTCCTGCTCTCGACAAGGAGGTGTTGCGTTCCTATTCTTTGCAGGTTACCGACGCTACCCTTACCGAGATCGTGCGGCAGGCAGAAGAATCGGGGATACTTCATAATGCTACCCTGCTCAGGAATGCGTTGCGGTTTGAGGATACCGGCGACTATCCAAAACTGCATATCAACGGATTTGCCGATGTGAAGCGGATCACCGGTACAGAGCTGATCGATGAAATCGGAGATGCCTACAGGAGAGATGGCATGGAGGAGACCATCGTCATATCACGCTCCAATAAACGGGTGAATGCCTACAATAATGGAATCAGAAATAGGGTGCTCTACCGGGAAGAGGAGCTCTCCACGGGAGATATTCTGATGATTACCAAAAATAACTATTTTTGGGTAGAAGGTTTTGAGAACCTCGACTTTCTGGCAAATGGCGAGTTCGTGGAAGTGATGCGTGTCAAAGGCGAAGAAGTCATGTATGGCTTCCGTTTTTGTAACGTCCTGCTGTATCATCGTGATTATGATATTGAGTTTGAGGCAAAAATAATCATGGACGTCCTGCATACCGAAGTGCCTGGTCTCAGCCGTGCACAGAATGATCTTTTGTTTGCCAACGTGATGGAAGATTATGCAGATATTTCACAGAAACGATTGCGGTATAAAAAAGTAAAAGAAAATCCCTATTTCAATGCGTTGCAGGTGAAATATGGATATGCCGTCACCTGTCACAAGGCACAGGGTGGGGAGTGGAGGAATGTATTTCTCGATCTGGGTTATGTGCAACAAGCCTATATGGGTGAAAACTTCTATCGCTGGCTTTATACCTCCATCACCCGTAGTTCGGAGAGACTCTGGCTGGTAAATTTACCCGACGATTTTGTGGCACTTCCCAAAATATGATTACTTTTGCATATGATGAAAACTGTTTTTGCCTTTCTAAGGTCATATCAGTTTAAAACTTCATGATAAAACTTGTAGGATGTCGGAAATAAGAAACGATTACTTCAACCGGTTGCTACACGAAATTAGGTCGTTGGAGCAACGCTTGTTGTCTCTTCGGAACAGCGGCACTTTGCCTTTTTCATTTTTCAGTGAATCTTTCAACAAAACCCAGGAGATTTCGCGCTTGCTGCACGAACTGGAGTTTTTGCAGATCGAAGAAATGAAACAGCAAATGGAACAGCTGGTACAGTTTTTATCGGAGGTGAAACAGGAAAACAACCCAGTGCAGGAAAGCAACCCCGTACAGGAAAGCAACCCCGTGCAAGAAAGTGTGACATCCGAAAAGCAGATTACAACCCAAGATGAAACCGTAAGAAACCATTATGCCGAAGGTCTTGCGTTGCCTGAATACAGAAATCCACGTGCTGCCAAAACAGAATTATCTCCTGAAGAATTACAAACCGATTCACAGCAAACAGACAAGGAGATAATACCGGTCGTTCCCTCTTTGAACGATAAGATCGGTGCTCCCACAACGGCCCTGGATCTGAGACGCAGCATCAGCCTGAACGACCGTTTTTTATTTCAACGGGAACTATTCCACAACAACAGAGAGGAAATGAATCAGATGATGATTCGTTTAAATGCTTTTGATGATTTTGTCCAGGCCGAAAGTTATTTGAGAGAACATTGCAGTTGGGATTTTGATACTCCGGTGGTGGAGGACTTTATGAGAGCTATAAAAAAAGGTTTTGTATAACCATTTGACTGCATATGGATACAGGGAAACTTTATGTAATACCCACTCCGGTCGGTAATCTGGAAGACATGACATTCCGGGCAATTAACCTGTTGAAGGAATGTGATCTCATACTGGCTGAAGATACCCGTACCAGTGGATTCCTGTTAAAACATTACGGAATAGAAACGCGCATGCAATCGCATCATAAATTTAACGAGCATAAAACAACCGATGAAATGGTGGAGCAGTTGAGGGGAGGTACCCGGATGGCACTGATATCCGACGCTGGAACACCCGCCATCTCCGATCCGGGTTTCTTACTCGTGAGAGCATGCATCCAGGCTGGAGTTGATGTGGAATGCCTTCCCGGGGCTACTGCTTTTGTACCTGCCCTGGTTGAATCGGGATTGCCCTGCGATCGTTTTTGTTTTGAGGGATTCCTGCCACAAAAAAAAGGCAGACAAACACGACTTCAGCAACTTGCTGAGGAAAGCCGAACCATGATATTCTACGAATCTCCCTACCGTGTCCTGAAAACTCTTACTCAATTTGCGGTGCATTTTGGAAACAAAAGGGAAGCATCGGTATCGAGGGAGATTTCCAAAATTTATGCAGAAACAGTGAGGGGGACACTGGAAGAATTGATTAACCATTTTACCCTGCAAACACCCAGGGGCGAATTTGTCATTGTTGTTGCAGGGAATTAGAATGACTGTCATCAAACTATTTTATATATTTAATTGTTTTATAAAAAGACTAAAATTGAAATTATGAAAAAGAATTGGCTATTTATGCTTATCGTTGGACTGATTGTATCATGTACCAACGTAAAAGAGTCGAAAGAATATAAGGAAATACAGGCTCAAAGAGACTCTCTTCTGATGCTGTCTGCTGGTACCCAGCAGGAGGCTGCCGAGATGATGGCTGTGATTAGTGAAGTCGAAGCCAACTTTGCGAAAATCAGGGAGGCGGAAAGTTATATTTCCACCCAGTCGGCACAGAGCGGTGAGATGAGTCAGGACACCAAAGATCGTGTGAATGAAAACTTCAAAATGATCAGCGAGATCCTGCAACGCAACAAGAAACAGCTGGATGAACTGAACAAGAAGCAAAGTGGAAGTAACAAAGAGATCTCTTCACTCAAGAACACCATCAACAGATTGAACAATGAGATGAAGGAAAGTGCTGTCCGACTGACCGAATTGCAAAATCAACTTTCGCTGAAAGATGAACAGATTGCACAGCTTTCGCAGGATGTTACCTCACTTGCTTATGAAACCCAACAACAGTCTACCACCATCAGGGAGCAGGACAAGACGCTTCACACAGCCTATTACGTGTTTGGTACAGGCAATGAGTTGAAAGATCAGAAGATTCTGTCAGGTGGTTTTCTGCAGCAGACAAGGGTCATGAAAGATACTTTTAACAAAGACTACTTTTTGCAGATCGATATCCGTGATGTAACGGAAATACCGTTGTATGCACCGAAAGGAAAGTTGTGGTCTACCCATCCCGAAGGAACCTATGAGTTTGTAAAAGGAAGTGATGGGAATCTGGTGTTTCGCATCACCGATACGCAACGTTTCTGGAGTCTGACAAAATATCTTATCATAGAAGTAAATTAACCCGATCCGTTAAATTTGAGTTATCTGTCACGGAGTGAATAAAAATCACTCCGTGATTGTTTAAAGAAATGAGCTACAGGAATCTTTTTATTGATCTGGATGATACCCTCTGGGATATTCACCTTAACGGCAGGGAATGTCTGGAGGAGATATATCTGGATTATGGTTACGCGAAATATTATCCCAGTTTTTCAGATTACTACGCAGTATATATGCCCGGCAACCTGCGTCTTTGGGCAATGTACAGGCAGGGAGAAATCCGAAAGGAGGAACTCATAGTAGAGCGTTTTCTGGCACCGGTGAGGGCTTTCGGTATCGACGACCCGGAATATGCCAGGAAACTGAGTGACGATTTTCTGGAGCGTACAACCCGCAAGACACGTCTTATAGAGGGGACTTTGGAACTTCTGGATTACCTGAAACCGCGTTACCGCATGCACATCCTTTCAAACGGATTTCGGGAGGTACAATATAAAAAGATTGAAAACTCTGGATTGAAACCCTACTTCGATAAGATCATTCTTTCGGAGGATGCCGGCATCAACAAGCCGCACCCCGACATGTTTACCTATGCACTTAAAAATACCAACTCCCGACGCAATCAGACCATCATGATTGGTGATAGCTGGGATGCCGATATCGTGGGGGCACACCAGAGCCGTATCGCGCAAATTTGGTTTAACCCTGCTGCCGAGCCAGCCGACGGTTTTGAACCCACACATACTGTACGGACGCTGGCTGAAATTAAGGATATACTGTAATTTCCCTGCGCAGTGGCATTGTCATGCACCTTGGTCCACCGCCGCCGCGCGGCAGCTCGGACCCTTCAATGGTGATCACACATTTCCCTGCAGCATGAATATCGAATTGATCGCGAATCACCTCGTTTGCCGTTACTATTTCAAAACCGTTTTTATTGAGTTCTTCCAGTGTGTGTATGTTGCGGGCATAGGAAAGCACTTTACCCGGCGCGAGGGCTAAAAAGTTGGCACCGCTGTGCCACTGCTCACGCTCCTGATCCCAATCGTCTGCCTTTCCTCCGCAGATAACCGGCTCCGGATCAATACCCAGTTTCCGCAGCAGGTTTAGGATACCGCTTGCGGAAGAGATGCGCGTTACCTTTCCGTTTTCTATCTGCATATGTACCGTCTGATAGGGTGAGCTGCTCATGATAAGCGGCTTGTAGATCATCGCCTTATCGGTGTCGAGCATCGTGAAAACCATGTCGAGGTGGATGAACGATTCCGGAGATTCCGGCAGCTGTTGCACAATAACATGTTTTTTCCCGGCGCCTGTCTTGCAAAACTCCTGCACCAGCAGATCGATACCCTGCGTTGTGGTTCTCGTTCCGTTTCCAATGAGCAGAATGTCTTCCCGGATAACCAGAATATCTCCTCCTTCAATTTTCACCTGTGGATTGTTGTCCGATAAATCGTACGTATTTGTCACGCCGGTATGAAAATAAAGCCCGCTTCCAAAAATGGCCTCCATGATCAGCGATTCACGCAGGCGTACGTTGTTGGCCATTTTGCATATCAGCGCATGATTCCCGATGACGGCCGCGGAATCACGGGTGAAATAAAAATTGTAAAGGGGCTTTAGTGCGTAATATTCTTCACGCAGAAAATCGGTCAGCGTATTGACCTGAAGTGGCAACCCTTCAATTAAAATCTTTGAGAGCAGGGGAGCAGGCTGTTCCATCAGAAAATCGAGATAACCTGGCACATATTCGGCCTCACATATTTTCCTGAGGAGTCTTTCCTTCAAATCTTCCTTTTCCAGTACGCCGGTGAGCAGACTGGAAACTTCATATACCCGGGATGTTTTTTGCAGTACACCAAGCAGCTGGTCGTACTCCTTGCGGGCTATGGATAAATTCAGGATATCGCTATAGAGCGCTCTTTGGGCATGGCGGGGAGTCATGTTCTCCACTTCAGCCCCGGGATAGTGCAGGAGCACCGCTTCCAGTTTTCCCGTTTCAGACTGAATATTCAAGGTGCATTTTTGATCCTGTGTCATTTCATACGTGTGTTATGGTTAATGCCCGTTTTGTTATTTTCAATTGAAACAAAAGTATACAATTTAAAAAGATTCGCCAATTTCAGCATGAATAATATCTCGTTTTTTCATCTTTGCCGATGTTTCTTCTTTTTTTTTACTATTTTTGAGATTGTATATTTTCAGAACGTACTTATGAGTCAAATCACCTTAAAAGATATCGCGAAAGCGCTCAACCTTTCACCCTCCACCGTGTCACGCGCGATGAAGAACCATCCTGCTATCAGTGCCGAAACCAGGGTGCTGGTACAAGAATATGCCGAGACCCACAAGTATAAACCCAATACACTGGCCATGCAGTTGCGTACCAACCGCAATACCACCATTGGCGTGATCGTACCCGAAATAGTACACTATTTTTTTTCTACCGTGCTGGCCGGCATACAGCAAGAAGCGGAAAGCGAAGGATACAACCTGCTCTTCTGTCACTCCAACGAAGATTATGCCAGGGAGGTGAGAAGTGTGGAAACCCTGCTCGATGCGCGGGTATGCGGAATCCTGGCTTCCCAATCGAAGACAACAGAAAAGTTCGATCACTTTCAGGAGATCATCGACAATGATGTGCATCTCGTTTTTTTCGACCGCATCTGTACGGGGATAAATACCGACAAAGTGGTCGTAGATGATTATGCCGGCGCCTACAATGCCGTGGAACATATGATTCATACGGGTTGTCAGCGGATCGCTTTTCTGGGATCCACACCCTCCATGCCCATCGCCAACAATCGGCGCATGGGCTATGAAGATGCATTGCGGAAAAATAAACTTCCGGTCGATAAAAATCTCAGCCGAATTTGCGATACAGTTGATCTGGCAAGAGAGATTGTGCCCGAATTATTAAGATCGGACTCTCTTCCCGATGCTTTCTTCTGTATCAATGATGAAGTGGCTGCCTACTGCATGCAGATTGTCAAATCGGCCGGCTATGGAATCCCCGAAGATATTTCAGTTTGCGGATTTACCAACAGTTATATTACGGAGGTGACCGATCCCACACTGACAACAGTAGACCAGCATGGCTTTGAAATGGGAAAAGTGGCAGCTCGTTTGCTTATCAACCGCATTGAAGGAAAAGAAACAAAGCCGGGCGTGGTGAGCCGGCTCATCAAAACAGAACTCGTGCCAAAGGGCTCCACGAGGGAAATAGTTCAGTAGTTATTCATACCCAAATTATGTGCACACGTTTGCACAAAAAAATAGCTGTTTTGTAGTTTAATAAAAGCGACGTTGTTACTGAAAGAAGTGTATATTTGCCTGTTCTATATGAATCGGTTGCCATTATCACATATCCTTAAAAAAGCACTGGACTTAGATCATCAATATTATCATACGACATGAAGAAGAGACGACTTTCTTTCTGGGAGATCTGGAACATGAGTTTCGGATTTTTGGGCATTCAATTTGGCTTTGCCTTGCAGAACGCAAATGTAAGCCGCATATTTGAAACGCTCGGAGCGCGGGTAGAAGATATTCCGGTACTATGGATCGCAGCTCCCATTACCGGTTTAATTGTACAACCCATCATCGGCCATCTGAGCGACAAGACCTGGAACCGTTTTGGTCGCCGGCGCCCCTATTTTATGATCGGCGCACTTTTTACCACGCTGGCACTTTTCTTCATGCCCAATTCGCCCTCTTTATGGATTGCCGCGGGAATGCTATGGATCATGGATGCCTCCATCAACATCTCCATGGAACCGTTCAGGGCATTTGTTGGAGACAACCTTCCTTCGGAACAGCGAACCATGGGCTTTGCCATGCAAAGCTTCTTTATCGGAACAGGCGCCGTCATTGCATCGGCGCTGCCGTATATTCTCACAAACTGGTTTGGCGTACCCAATACGGCTGCTGAAGGGATGATTCCGCTTTCGGTAAAGCTATCGTTCTATATCGGAGCGGTCGTGCTTTTCCTCTCGGTGCTCTATACCGTGCTGACCACCAAAGAATATGCTCCCGAAGAGTTGGCTGCCTTCGAGGCAGAGAAAGAAAAAACAACCGGCCTGAAAACGGAAATCAAAGCGCCGGTAACCTCATCACAGTTTTTGAAGAAAGGTACCGTCTGGACACTCGTCGGAGTAGCTACGACGTTGTTGATCATGGCTACCCCGCTGGGCAGACAAAACGGACAGCTCTTCATTGTGGCCGGCCTGTTGCTGGCGTTCGGTCTGATCCTGCTTCTCTCTTCGGCTATTACCAAAAAATCGCCTGATCCAAAAGGAATGGTGGGCATCATGAACGACTTGCTGCATATGCCCAGGACCATGGGTCAGCTGGCTGTTGTACAGTTTTTCTCCTGGCTGGCCTTTTATGCGATGTGGATTTATACCACTCCCGCCATTACCCAACATGTGTATGGGACTACCGACTCTGCCTCCGCGCTCTACAATCAGGGAGCCAACTGGGTGGGCGTATTGTTTGCCGTTTACAACGGCGTATCAGCCTTGAGTGCATTTCTGTTGCCGGTCATTGCAAAGCAGATCGGACGCAGGGCAACCCACGCCATTGCTTTGGCGCTGGGAGGCATCTCTTTTATTTCTCTTTTCTTCATCAGTGACCCCAACATGCTGCTGATACCCATGATTGGTGTGGGCTTTGCCTGGGGCAGCATCCTTTCTATGCCTTACGCCATCCTCACCGGATCGTTGCCGGCCAACAAGATGGGAACCTACATGGGGATTTTTAATTTCTTTATCGTCATTCCGCAGATCCTGGCAGCCAGTATCCTCGGGTTCATCACCAGCGAGATTTTTCATGGCAGGGTAATCCTTACGCTCGTGCTCGCAGGATGTTCCCTTATCCTGGGTGCAGTCAGCGTCTTCTGGGTGCAGGATCGGGACGATGTGTACAGGTTGGGGCGGAAATAAATGAGCGGTCGTTTGTAAGCTATCAGTTTTAGCCGTCAGCCGTCAGCCATCAGCTTTTGAAGTAAAGATTTGATACATACAGCGGTTTAGGTGAAGGCCGCTGATGAGAATTAATTACAGGTTAACATATTTACGTATGCAAAGGAAAAAGATTCACATTTTCACGACTGTCTTTTTATTTGCCGCACTGGCCTTGTTGAGTTCCTGCGGCAACCAGTCGGAAGAGAAAAAAAAAGAGGTTACAGCAACCGATAAACATCCGGAATGGGTATATGATGCGGTAATCTATGAGGTAAATACCCGGCAGTATACACCAGAAGGGACTTTCAACGCTTTTGCTGCAAATCTGCCCCGGCTAAAGGATCTGGGCGTTGATATCCTTTGGTTTATGCCCATACAGCCCATCGGTGAGAAGGATAGGAAAGGTACCCTGGGAAGTTATTATTCCATCAAAAACTATACCGGCGTAAACACAGAGTTCGGTACGCTGGACGATTTCAAAGCGGTGGTCAGAAAGGCACATGATCTGGACATGAAGGTGATTCTCGACTGGGTGGCAAACCATACCTCACGCGATGCCGTGTGGGTGGATGAGCATCCCGAATGGTATGTCAGGGACAGCCTGGGAAACCTGAATGTGATGTATGACTGGACAGATATCGCGCAACTCGATTACAACCAGCCGCAAATGCGTACAGCCATGATTGCAGCCATGCAGTACTGGATCAGGGAGACCGGCATAGATGGCTTTCGTTGTGATGTGGCGGGTGAGATACCAACCGATTTCTGGACTGCTGCCAAAGATTCCCTCGCAGCATTGAACAGCGATATCTTTCTGCTCGCTGAAGCAGAGAAGCCGGAGTTGAACGAGACGGCTTTCGATGCTTATTATGCCTGGGATTTTCATCACAAGATGAACATGGTGGCTCAGGGAAAGGAAAATGCTGATTCACTCAGGGCTTCCCTGCAAAGAATGCATGCACGTTTTGCTCCATATGCGGTGCCCATGTTTTTTACTTCGAATCACGACGAGAATTCGTGGAGCGGGACTGAATTTGAACGCATGGGAGAAGCTGCAAAAACTTTTGCTGCGCTCACCTATGTGCTTCCGGGTATACCTTTGATATACAGTGGACAGGAGGCGGGCTTCAACCGTCGATTACAATTCTTCGAGAAGGATCTGATCGATTGGTCCGATCCACAGGGGTTTACCGGTTTCTACCAAAAGCTGAATGCATTCAGGAAACAGCACCAGGCATTGCAAACACCGGAAAAAGCGGGTGAATTGAGCGAGATTGCCAATGACCGGCCGGAAAGCGTCTGGTCGTTCAGACGAACCGGCATAGAAGATGAGATTGTCGCTGTTTTTAACCTGAGTAATAAGGCGGTTGCAGCAACCTTCCACGAAGAGATACCAGGAAAGAAATTTTTCTCCTTTCCCGATTCATCGACCGTTACTGGCACCCAAGTGATGGAACTTGGTCCGTGGGAATATAAAATTTATTTCAAATAGGGTTTCAGGATCTCTACCCAGGCGACGATGCGCTCATCGGTGAGTTCCGGCTCTGTGTCGTCGTCGAGGGGAAGGCCCACAAACTGGCCGTCGACAACGGCCCTGGAGTATTCAAAATCATATCCTTCCGTAGAAATCTGTCCAATAACGGTTGCTCCTTTCGCCACAATGATCTCATAAAGGATACCCATGGCATCCACAAATGAACTGGGATAAATGGACGCGTCGCCCATGCCGAAAATGGCAACTGTCTTGCCGGAGAGATCCATTTTCTCCAGCTTGGGATAGAAATCATTCCAGTCGTCCTGCAAATCCTGCACGCCCCAGGTGGAAACACCCAGAATCAGTACTTCGTTGGAATGGAACGGAGCTTCGTTACCATCATAAATGTCAGATAATAAAGGATTGTAATCGACCAGTTGGGCAGCTATTTTCTCAGCTGCATTTTTGGTATGTTCGGTACTCGACCCGTAAATGATTGCTATCGATTTCATTGCTGTGATTTTAACGTTATTCGTTTCGCAAAGATAACATAAGTTTCAGGAAACCCAACACAATCGGGCATATTCCTTATTGATCCCCGTGCGCGGCAGGATTGGCAGGGACCAAGACTTAACCTACACTTATACACCGCTTGTCAGGATAAGACTATATACAGAGGGATAACAGAGAGATGACAGAGGGATAACAGTGTGATACAAGCTAAGTACCGGTGTAGCATATCTAGTTCTGGAACGTACTGTACATTCTGAAACTGTTTGCCGGTACAGCGATAGGCATACTCGTTGAAGTCACATCCAGCGTCTCTCCCGGTTTCATATAGTTATACCACGTTCCTGTCTTCGGAAACGGGGTGGTGGTTGTTAAAACGTCATTTGTGAAATTGCCCACCACCACAACCTGTTTTGTATTCCCAAATGATGAGAGTGTGCTGAATCGCCCGTTATCCCAGTAAGAGGGTGTTACCTGCCAGCTGAGGGTGGCTGTGGCATTGAACAGTTCGGGATGATCACTCCGAAGCTTCATCAAACGGGCGTAGGTGTCATACAACTGTTTGCGTTGCGTTATATTATAATAGTCCCATTTTACCGGTTTTTTAGACGTTTTGAATTGATCGTTGTTGTAGTCGTGTACAATACCATTTGGGTCACTCATGATTGAATAATCATAACCCAACTCTCCAAATTGCCAGATCATTTTCGGACCCGGCACAGTGAAGAAGAAGGCGGCGTTTGCGCCCAACTGAGACATTCTTGCACCCAGGTCTGTCTTGATTATACCATTACCCCATGTTACCTGCTTATAAGCTGCCCGTTCTTCGTCGTGGCTCTCCATATAGCTGACCAGACTGTTTGCCGGTCGCGGAGAGGTGACATACCCATAATAAACTCTACTGAAATCGGCCTTGCTTTTCCAGCCCATCGCAGCTTCCAGATACGCCTCATTGTTGTTGCGCCATACCATCATGCCCGCATCGGAGAGTTCCGTTTCCTCCTTGTCGTCGGTAAAGTGCTCCAGAATGACCAGCGCATCCGCCTTTTTGGCTTTTATCGCCGAGTTATACTCCTTCAGATATGAAATTCGATTGGCATCATATACCCTGAAAACCCCATCATCGGAAGATTGTTTTTGTGTAAAACCCTTGCTTAGATCGAAACGGAAACCATCCACCTTGTACTCGTCCAGTAAAAATTCCAGGTTACGTTTTACAAAATTACGCACCAATGGGTTGCTGTGGTCGAAATCGTGGAATACGCTGAAGGGGTGGGGTGCGGTCACATTGAACAAGGGATTGTTTGCCGCTGTGTGGTTGTTTGCACTATCCCACCACATTTTGGCAAACGGATTGGCTCCGGTGGCATGGTTATACACCACGTCGAGGATCACCGCAATGCCCCGCTTATGGCATTCATCGATAAATTCCTTGTACATCCGGTCGGTCCCGTATGCCTTATCCATTGCAAAATAGAAGGCCGGGTTATATCCCCAACTGTCGTTGCCGTCGAACTCCTGCACCGGCATCAGCTCTATGGCGTTGATGCCCAGCGACTGCAGGTAGTCCAGTTTTCCCATTGTACCGCTGAGATCGCCGCTTGTGGTAAAATCGCGCAGCAGCAATTCGTAGATCACCAGGTTGTCGCGCGACGGCACCTTGAAACCGGTCGTCTGCCAGTTGTATGGTTCCTCGGTTGTTTTAAACAGCGATACAATGCCGATGGCACCTGCCGGGTAAGCTTTCAGATTGGGATAGGTGGTTGCAGAAATATATTTATCATTGTCAGGATCCAGAATCTTGCGAGAATAGGGGTCTGCTACCCGGATGGGGTCTTTTCCATTGTTTCCCACGTAGTACTGAAATCCGTATTCTTTTGCAGGATCCAGTCCGGTGATGGTAATCCACCAGCAGCCGGCGGCGTTGTCGCGAAACATCTGCGATTTGTCGTCGTTGCTCAACGTCCAGTTGTTAAAATCACCCACCACATGGGCAAAATCCTTGCCGACACCATTTTTGTCCTTGTCGTAGAGTACCAGTGTGACGGAGGTGCTGTTGACGATGTTGATACCATGTTTCAATTCCGAAGGCAAGGTTCCCTGTTTGATGGCTGCCGGCTGGAAGGGTTTGTTTTTGCTGTCTGTAATTCCAGTAATAAACGTATCGTTTTCAATTCCCTTCTTTGTTCCGTCTGCATTTCGGATCACGATACCAATCTTGTTTACCGGCGTCTCTCCGGAGTTGAACCATTGACGAATCGAGGGAGAGAGTTTGATGCTCCAGGCGGACTTCTCATTGTCCACTTTGGTCATCTTGCATTTGGTGATATTCTGCTCCCAGGCGGCCGGTACATGCAACCAGGTGCCTTCACTCACCACGCCGGTGTGTATAAACACGTCGCCGGTGTAATTGTAGAGGGGGGATGAGGAAGATGCCTTGAACCAGATGGTCAGTTCCTTGTCGGCATCGGGCGCTGTGAGGCTCCAGGAGATCCCTTCTTTGATCACCACAGGTGGTTCAGGCTTTGGCTCCGGTACAGGAGGTACGGGTATCGGGTCATTGCCACAGGAAATGATACAGAGAGAGATCAGCAGCAGGGGAAGTGCTGTTTTGAGTGATATGGTGGTTCTTTTGTATATAATTTTCATATGATATTTATTTTTTTGACAGTCGCACTTCGCTGCTGCCAGTCCCTGCTTAATATATTTGTGATTAAACGTCTCCTTACTCCAAAATGAGTATCTCTTTGGGTGAGAGGGTAAGTGTCTCTTCCAGTGAGATGTTTCTACCGGAAATGAAATCAGTCCACTCGCGCTTGTTCATGATAGACTCACTATACCGGTCGAGGTTTATCTCCACATTGTTGGAAGTGCCATTCATAAAGACCAGCATACGCTTTTCGCCAAGATAGCGTTCATATGCGTACACCCCTTTTTGCAGTACGTAATGCTTCATGCCGCCACGGGCGATCACCTCGTTGTCCTGCCGCCAGTGGAGGAGCTTGCTGAGAAAATCGAATGCTTCATTCTGGATTTCGTCTCGTCCAGCTTGCTTGAAATGATCTACCTTATCGCCGGGCCATCCGCCCGGAACATCGAGGCGTATGTTACCATCGGACTTGCTCTTGTTTCCATGCATCAGCAACTCGGTACCATAATATATCTGCGGCGTGCCGGGCATGGTGAGCAGGAAAGTGATTGCCTGCTTCCAGCCGGAGAGCTCTTTGGGATACTCCTTCAGCAGGCGGTCGGTGTCGTGGTTGTCGAGAAAACGGAGCACATTGTAGATGTCGGGATAGATAAAATCGTAAGTCATGTGGTCGAAGATGCCATGCAGCCCCCCGTTCCATTCGGTGGTCTCTTCAAAGAAGGCAGCGTGGGAGAGTCCCATAAAGCGGAAGTCCATCACCGATTTCAATTTGGTGTTTTTGGGATTGATGACACTGTTCCGCTGCCAGAAGGCTGTGCCGATTGTGTTGTTGAGCCATGCTTCACCCACGATGTTGTAGTGGGGGTATTCCTTCTCCACAGCTTCAATCCAGTCGATCATCATGTCGTAATCGGCATAGGGGTAGGTATCTTGCCGGATGCCATCCACGCCTGAGTATTCGATCCACCAGATGCTGTTCTGGATCAGATATTTTGCTACATGACGATTGCGCTGATTCAGATCGGGCATGGTGGGTACGAACCAGCCGTCCACCATCTTGTCCTTGTCGTAATCCGATGCATAGGGATCGAAATACATCTCCTTCATGTGCGAGGTCTGCACGTATTCTTTCAGGTTGTTGAACCAGTCGGGCGATGGCACGTCCTTTACCCATGGGTGGTCGCTTCCGCAGTGGTTGAATATCATGTCCATCACCACCTTCATATCTTTGGCGTGGGTGTCTTCGATCAGCTTTTTATACTCTTCATTGGTCCCGAAGCGGGGATCCACCTTGTAATAGTCGGTCGTAGCATAACCGTGGTACGATCCGCCCTCCATGTCGTTCTCCAGTACCGGATTCAGCCAGATGGCCGTCACGCCCAGTTGCGAGAGATAGTTCAGGTGATTGGAAATTCCTTTCAGATCCCCTCCGTGCCGGGCGTTGGGGTCGTTGCGGTCGACTTTGTAGGGCATGCGCATTTGGATCTGATCATTCGACGTATCGCCATTTGCAAAGCGATCGGGCATAATCAGGTAAAGCACATCCGATGAATTGAAACTCTCTATATTCAGTCTGTCAGGATTCCGTTCTTTCAGCTCATATTGCAACGTGATGTTCTTTTTTCCGTTCGTGAACCGGATGTCAAATGTTTCGGGGATGCTGTTGGACAGATCAAGGTAGATGATCTGGTAGTTGGGACTCCCGAGTCTCACCACCTCTTTGATCCGCACATGCGCTGTATTCAGTTCCGGAGTATAAGCTGCAATATTTTCGCCCGACACCATCAGTTGCAGTTCGTTTTCCTGCATGCCGCTCCACCAGAAGGAGGGGTCGATTTGTATCTGTTGTGCCTGCGCGAGAGAGGTGACAATAAGGGATAGAAATAGGAATATTTTTCTCATTATGGGATGATTTGTGTGGATTGAGACAAAAAAGCACGGCATTCCTGCCGCGCTTTTTATTGTGAAGTTATTTATTGTTTTACCATCGTCGCCTTGTACTGTTTGGGGTCGGACAGATTGAGGGTGATGAGGTAAGTGCCTGCCTGCGCCACAGCGATGTTGTCGCCGCCGTAACCAAGATTATCCAATGCTCCGCCAAGGTTGATGTCCCAGCCGTTGTTTGCCCTGAACTTGAATTGTTTGGCATCGAGTGCGGTGGTCACCGACCACAGTTTGGTTGCCGGATCGTAGGTCATCGGTGTGGAATCGTTCCAGCTACCTGCAGTGGCATCGCCAATAAGACCCCATTCGGTTTTCACTGCGGAATAGGTGAATGGCGATCCGGAGAGGTCGGCTTTTAGCAGATAATAACCCGCACCCGATATCTTCAGGTTATCGCCACTGGTAGAAAGGGTGCCTCCTCCACCATCGCCGTAGTTGGTGCCGCTCCAGCTGGGTTCGGATGTGAATTTGAAATCGGTATTCGCATCCGGGAAGTTTGCATAACCTTCATATTTGAAGTCCAAATCACGGCTATAGAGCGTGGGCGCTGTGGCCGGGTTCCATCCCTGGTGGCTGCCGGGAACGTAAAGAGTGAGGTTCATCACGCCAATGATCTCGATGGTATAGGTATATTCCATCATGTTGAGCGTGATCTTCACCCATCCGGGTTCGGTTACCCGCATGGCCTGTGCGTCGACAACAATAAGGTCACCCTCGAGGGCGGTATTGCCATCCACCGGATTACCCAGTACGCCATCCCATGAAGCGGCATCCTTGGATGATTTGGGTACAATCTTAAAGTATCCCGGGTTCTCAACCAGGATGGAGAAATAGGGATCTTCGTACACATCCTTGCCGCTATGGCTGAACTTATAGGCATTCAGATCACCGATATTCCATTCGTTCATGCCTCCGATCAGGTAATATTCCGTTTCAATCAGCATCCCCACGGGAGTGATGCTGACAGGTCCGAAAACGGGACGCGCAGACAATTGCGCATTGGTGCCTCCATCCACCAAAATGGGTGTTGCACGCACGTATATGTCACGTGCAAAAGGAGCCTTTCCGTAGAAAGTCTTTACTGCTTCATTCAGATCGGTCGCTTTTACCGTTGCAGTGTTGTTTGCAGAAACAGAAGGGAGCTCTATCACATTGAGAAATTCGTTTGTGCTGGATACCTCTACTTTGTATTTCAGAAAGGCACCTTCTGTTAATTGCGGGGTTGCGGTTGCTTTGACCACTTCCATGGCTTTTACACTGGTCAGGTCTGCATCGTTTAATATGACTGCAGAGGCTATCCCCGATCCCTGGACAAATGTAAATCCATCTGCCGATTGTATCGGTCCCTGTTCATTCACTACCGGCTCGGCAACGAATTGATTGGCATAGGGATCGTCGCACGCCACAAACGCTGTGCATACCAGCAGGAGGGTGGATATAAATGTAATTATGTTTTTCATCTTTTTATTTTTTAATGAACGTATAGGTTTTATCGATATCATTAAAGAATACCATGTAGGTGCCAGCTTTCACGGGGATATTTTTACCTCCCGCCGTGGCAATGCCATAGGGGAATGTTGCATCACCCCAGTTATCGCCCCAATCACTGTTGTAACGGAATTTACATTCGCTGTCGGCAGTGAAGGTGTATTCTGCATACCACATATGGTTGTTTACGGTTTGATAAGCGGTCATGGAAATATCGGGATTTCCTCCCCAATCGGTCATAGCACCCACCACACCCATGTTATTGAATAGCTTGGGCGTAATGGCGGTTTTTGTAATTGACACCTGGTTGGTGATGGAATTCAGCGTAACAATGTAATAACCACTTTCAGGAACCTTGAAGTTTGAGGAACCTCCGTCGTTGTGTACTGGGTTGTCTATACCATCTGCATCTTTGTTACCCCACTGTTCGCTCCAACCACCTACTACTCCGATCAGTTTGAATGTCTTGGATGCTTCGAAATAACCGGTGTATGAATAAATACCTTTCCCCTCTGCGTTGTACACACTTCCTTCCACCACACTTAAGGGAATCACGTTGGAACCGAGTCCGCCCGTACTGTTGTCCCATCCCATATAACCAATGATATAATAGGGACTTAAAATGGTAGCTTCCTTGTAGGTTTTCAGGTTTTCAATGTAGTAAGGTAAAACGTTCAGTTTAATAACGTTTGAAAGAAGCGGCTTCACCGTTGGTTCCGTTGTCAATGCATTCTTTGTGGCATTGCTGACAATAGCCTTCAGTCGCAGGTAAATGTCTTTCGATACACTCGGATTGGGCATTTCTCCCTGATACAAATCAAACAATGCCTTGTTCATCTCTTTCGTGTTGATGGCCACGTTTTCGCCCTGAACCGATGAGGGTAGTTCAATAAAAGTGCTCATGTTTTCATCGAACGAAACCTGCACATAGTAGGTTACGGCAGCTTTAAAGCCATAATCGGGCTGTGTGGTTACCAGAGCGTCCATGTTGGTGCCGTCATTTTCCTGCTCCAACACGTATGTGAAACCGGAATAACGGGTTTGGTTCAGCACATAGGTGAGTGATCCATTCTCTGCTGCAGGATTGATCACAGGCCCTAATTCCTCTTCAGCACATGATGACAGGAAAACCAACCCGACCATCCATAAGAGTATATTGTTCATTTTTTTCATACTTGTCTTCATTTTCTAGCGTTAGATTAATAACCCGTGTTTTGTTTCAGGTTTTCGTTCGAGTTCATGTCTGTCGACGGAATGGGGAACAAATTGTAGATTTCGCTGAATTTAGTACCCGACGGACTACCACCTTTCCAATCCCAGTTGTAATCTCCACCGCCATAATATCCATAACGAATCAGGTCGGTGCGACGATGACCTTCAAAGTAAAATTCACGTGCTTTCTCGTCTAAAATACGATCAAGATTGATCGTGGTAAAAATTGGTGCGTTGGCTCGGGTGCGCAAAGCGTTGATTGCTGTAAGGGCTGCATCATTGCTGCCTCCGGCACGCAGCGTTGCTTCTGCAAAAGTCAGGTAAGCTTCTGCAGCACGCAGGAAGGGGACATCCATATCGGGAAACTGCGTGTCGCCCGGTGAGGCACCGTCGGCTCTCGCGTTGTTGTATTTCATCACCGAGTAACCTTGTTTGAAAATTTCTACTTTTTGAATTTCCAGGGTGCGGTCGTTTGGATCTACAAAGAACAATGCTCTTTTGTCGGCTGCTCCCGTTGTTGTGGGTGTAACATACGCGTTGGCGGGAATATTGCCATCGGGGAAGAATTTCTTCACCAGCGTGGCACGGGCACGATTACCACCCCAACCTTCTGTGGAACCCCAGTTGGGCATTCCGCTGGTACGCGTGGATGCGATCAGGAACAAGGATGAACCCCAGCTTCTTGTTTTAATGCCGTCGGCTGCAATGGGAAGAATGATTTCCTGCGGAGCTTTGTTGACGTTGGAGCCGCTGTTGTCACCCATAAACAGGTGGGTATATTCGGGATTTAATTTGTAGGCTGAATCCATGACTTTTTTTGCATAGGTTGCTGCTTCACTCCATTTGGGCGTACCGGTATACACTTCTGCGTTCAGGTAAAGTCTTGATTTCAATAACCAGTTGGCTGCCTTGTCGGCACGATAGTAAGGAGCCTGTTTGGGATCATACATATCGGCCTCGCATTCAGTAAGTTCTTTTTCAACATAGTTGAAAAGATCGGCACGGCTGATCTGCTTCGGAGCCTCTGTAGCGACCACTTCGGTAAAAGGAACGTTGCCGAAGAAATCCATCAGGTAAAAATAGTTCAGTGCACGCATAAAACGTGTTTCGGCACGTTGTTTCACTGTTTTCTCATCGGTCATCCCCTCGGTTTGTTCCAGGAAATGGTTGCAAAGTGTCACATTGAAGTAGAAACGTCCGTAAACACCGGTGATCTGATCGTGAGACGACGACCATCGGTTGAAGTTCATTTCGGGAATACCCGGGTCTCCCCAGGAGCAGATTGCTTCGTCGGTTGTCAGTTCATTCAGGTTCCAGATGAGACGGACAAATGCTGATGTCCCTTCATCAATTCCGTCCACGTCTCCACGTCCTGCCGGACCTTCCTGTCCGGTAAGCGCCAGGGTTGCGTATATTTTTGCAAACACGCCGTCCTGTTCGAAAGTTTGTGTTACACTCGGGTCAATCGGTTCCACATCCAAATCGCTGATACACGATGTGGACACGCCCATGGCGAGCAAAACCAGGAGAACGGTCGTCTTATATTTTATATTCCAATGTTTCATATGATCTCTCTTTTTGATGGTTATTAAATTAAAACGTAAGGCTTAATCCCATGATAGATGTCATTGGGCGCGGATAAATATCGCGGTCTATGCCACCCCATACTTCAGGATCCAGCCCATCATATCTTGTCCATACAAACGGATTTTGAACGGTAAGATACAACCGTGCATTCGATAATCTTGCAGGCGCCAGATGGGTAAAGTTGTATCCGAGGGTGATATTGTCCATTCGAACGAATGAGGCTTCCTGCACGTAATAATCTGAGAAGTAGGAATTGGATAAACCCACAAAATTGGTTTCAAATGCCGAGACAGGCTTGTTTGAGAAAAAGCCTGAAGTGGACCAGACGCCGCCAATGCCGATATTTGCACCTCTTGCAGCTACGTCGTTGTATATATAATTACCAAAACTGGATCTCAGTGTAAAGCTCAGATCCACATGCTTATAGGAGAATCGGGATGAAAGACCCATCAGCACATCGCCTACAGGGCTGTGGAAGAAGTAGCGGTCGTCGTCGTTGATGGTACCGTCACCGTTTCTGTCAACGAAAAGTCCTTCAATGGGTTTCCCGCTGTTGTCGTAAACCTGTTCGTAGACATAGAACGAAGAAGCTGGAAATCCTACGGCGTGAGCCTGTATGTTGTTACCGGTTCCGGAGGAAATGTTGCCGGTTTCCACGACATAATCTTCCCTGTTGCCCGATGTGAGTTTGGTAATTTCATTGCTGTTATAGGTAGCATTATAACCCAGGTTCCAGGTGAAATCCTGGGTGCGGATTACATCGCCGTTTATCGAAAATTCAACGCCGGTATTCGTCATGGAGCCGATGTTGCTGACAACACGGTTTTTGAAGTTGGTGCCGGCAGGAATTTCGATGACATTGATCAAGTCGTCCGTATTTTTCTTGTAATAATCCACCGCTCCGGTGATCCGGTTATTCAGAAAACCAAAGTCTATTCCGGCGTTGTATGTGGTCGTTTCTTCCCATTTCAGATCCTTATTGTAGGCATCGGGACGATAGGTTGTCAGGTATTCATCGCCAATGGGATAATAAGCTCCGTCTATGTTTTCGGAATAAACGGGGATGTAGGGATAATCACCCTGTAAAATGTTCTGCTGTCCTGTAATACCGTAACCAAGTCTGAGTTTCAGATCGGAAAACAGGCGCTGACCTTCCATAAAGCCTTCTTCGTTAATTTTCCAGGCAAAAGCAAACGAGGGGAAGAGACTCCAGCGATTCTCTTTGGAGAAGCGTGAGCTTCCGTCGTTTCTCACCGTTGCAGTAAACAGATATTTGTTGGCCAAGTTATAGTTCAAACGGCCAAAGAAAGATACCAGATAATTCTCGCTTTTCCACTCTCTGTTCATGGGCAGATATCCGTCCAGACCGATGTAGTCGTTACTACCTTCCCGGTAAAAATGTTGCCATTCATATCCGGCCATGATATCAAGGTTGTGCATCTCGTTGAAATCCTTGGTGTACTGCATGTAATAGTTCAACGATTTGTTGGTTTTGTAAATCTGTTCCCAACCGGTGCGTCCGTGTGGATGATCCTGTGCGTTGGCTTTGTCTACATACAAATCCTGTTTTCCGTCGGAGAGGTCGATGCCCAATCCCAGGTGTGCACGCATATCGGGTAGGAAATGGAAACGATAGTCGATGTCGGCACTACCGATAAAGTTTTTCGCGGCGGATGTTTCCTCTTTTAAATTAAGTGTTGCCAGCGGGTTCCTTACAGCCAGTGTGTTGAAGTTGTTTTGTGGAACTCCTTCTTTTTCGGTAGTGGTGTGCCACTGGAAGTAACCACCGAAAAGATTGCGGTAAACTGCTTCGTTCGACATGACGGGCTGCGTGGGGTCCATTGCTGCGGCAGAGCCCACGGCGCCCGTATCGGCATACCGGTTTGTAATGTACATCCCCTTGGCATTCAGATTCATCTTTAAATGGTCGTCCAGCAACGAGGGACTCAGGTTGAGGGAGCCCGTGATGCGGTTAAATTCCGAGGTCCTGAGAATGCCGTTCTGGTGTGTATAACCCACCGAAGCACGGTAAGGCATGTTTTTTAATCCGCCCAGAATGCTGATGTTGTGGTCTGTGCTTGCGCCGACCTGATAAATTTTGCTTTGCCAGTCGGTATTGGCATTTCCCAATTTGCTGACAGCTTCGTCGTTTACGCCTGCATATAAATCAGTTACATAACTGCGGAATTGATCGGCAGACCAGACATCAATGGTCTTCTTCACATTGCTCAACGACATGTTACCTTCATACTGAATGGTGGGCTTACTTCCAGCACGTCCCTTTTTCGTGGTGATGATGATGACGCCGTTCGATGCGCGTGATCCATAGATGGCTGTAGCTGACGCGTCTTTCAAAACGGTAAAGGTCTCAATGTCGTTCGGGTTTACCATACTCAACGGGTTGGCCACACCTTTGATTCCATCGTTGTCCATTGCCAGTCCATCGATCACGATTAACGGATCGTTGCTTGCTGAAAGTGAAGAACCTCCCCTGATGCGGATTGTTGAGCCACCCCCTGGAGTACCACCGCTGGAAACGACGTTCACACCGGCGATTTTACCGGTCATCATATCCTGGGCATTGGTTACAAGTCCTTTGTTGATGTTGTCGGGTTTGATTGCTGTAACTGACCCTGTAGCGTCATCTTTTCTGACTGTTCCATAACCAATTACCACCAATTCTTCAAGCATCTCGGTGTCTTCCTGCATCACGATGAGCACGGAGGTTCGATTGTTGACGGGAATGGTTTGCGGTTTGTAACCGATGTAACTCACTTCCAGTACGCCGTCGGCCGGAACCCGAAGCTCAAAGTTACCGTCGTAATCGGTCACCGTTCCGGTGGAAGTTCCTTGTAACAGAATGTTGACGCCGATAAGCGGTTCGCCGGCAACATCTGTGATGCTTCCCCTTACATTTATCGGCGCACCGGTCTGGGCACTGGCCGACAAAATCATCAGCATTCCGAATAACACTGTTATCAGGAAAACTCTACTGCTTTTTCTAAATTTTACATACATGTTGTTAACGTTATAAGATTAACTGATTAATACTCTCTTCATCATCATGACACAAAAAGGAATCGAATAAATCAATGAAAGGTTAATTTTCATTTGATTTATTTAATTCACTCCGCATACAAAGTTAGAATATCAAAAATGGTATGGTATTGAAAAAGGTGTAATTAACCTCGTTTGACCGTGCAAACGTTTGCATTTTTTCGGGAATAAAAAATGCAATATCAATCAGTTAGCAGATGGGGCGATAAAATGGAAATTAGACACGACCAGCTTCTTATCTCTTTCTTTTTGTGGCAACGATCCTTCTGAGTCTCATCAGAAAACGCTTACTGGGTTTACTTTTTAAATAGGTCTCGATGTGGCGTGCCCGCTTTTCTTCGAGAATCTGGTCTATTTCGATGAGGATACCCGACTCTTCCACCTGTCCGAATTCGTCGTTGATGGCAGTGCCAAAAAAACGCATGGTGGGCGACAGGCTCATGTAAGCATTGATGAGCGGTGGAATGTTGTAACCCAGCGCACGTACTTCGCGGTTGAGAATTTTATAGTCTTCTTTGAAATTGCGGCCATGGAAAAGCTGTTTCATTTTCCCGAAGTCGGTATCCGTCACCAGTGGTTCGATGGGTGTGACCATCTGTTTTGTATCGGGGAAATGTTTGTTCAGGAAATAGAGAATCATATTGCGGGCATCCTTGTTGTAGGTGCCATACATGGTTACCTTGCCAAAGAAGTAGCGGATATCGGGATCGATGACGGTCAGTGCTCCCAGACCGTCCCAGAGATTATCGAGTGCGAAGATTCCCTTTCTTCCCAACAGAGTCGACTGATATTCGAGAGAGACAAAAGACCGTCCCAGTTCCACGGTGTAGGGCAGATATTCATGGATAAATTCCTGTGAAAAATTTAACAGGTGGGCGGTAGCCAGCATCGGTTTTCCCTGTTCATCGAACTCCACATCAGAACCGTATATAAAACGATATCCGCCCAGTATTTCCTCATTTTCAGGATCCCAGACGATTAGCTGCCGGTAAGGAATCTCCATGGTGTCATATTTGTCGATGTCGGCCTCCAGTCCCGTACCACCACCGTAGTGACGGAATGCGATTTCGCGCAGCCGACCTACCTCGCGCATCAGATTGGGCGAGTCGTGTGCGGTGAAAACATATATCTCGTTGTTGGCCTTGTTGGTGCTCCTGACCCTTTTCTGTACGGTTAGTTCGCTTTTTATCAGTTCCTTGGATACCGGTTCTATGATCTTTTCCATTCTTTTATCGTTTGAAGATAAACATCATTTCAATGTATAAACCACATCTTTTACATATTGCGCCCATTCCTGCGGAGTCTTTGACTTGTTGAATGTCTGCCAGGGTATAGGTTTGCCGAAAGTGATGGTAAACTCGCGATGACTGTTTTTGAACATCTCATCGGGTAGCCGGATTAATTCAATATTGAATTTCAGTCCGGATGCTTTGCGAAAATTGGCAAAATTGTAAAAGAAATTGGAGTTCCTGCCTTCAAAATGTACGGGTATGATGTCTCTTTGAAACTCTACTGACTTGATGATAAAGCTCTTCATCCATTCCAGATCGATGATCTTTCCTTTTATTTTACGGGAACATAAACCTGCAGGAAAGGTGATAACCTGATTATCGGACGCATAGGCGTCGTTAATGGCTTTGGCCGATTCCTTGGCTTGGGCGCCGTATTTGTTGATGGGTACAAAAATCGGTTTCAGTGGATCGATAAAATACAATACATCGTTTACGAGATACTTGATCTTTCCGTCGTATTTCTCACCCAGAAAGGCCGAGAGGCAAATGCCATCCAGCCCGCCAAGCGGATGGTTAGAAGCGAAGGTGAATTTCCCCTGTTCAGGAATATTCTCTTCACCATGTATCTTTAATCGCAAATGGAACTCTTTATCCACCAGAGCATGCATGAAGTCAACACCTTCCAATCCCTGGTTTCGTGAAAGAATTCCATTGATATCATCCTGGTGCAGTGTTCGCTTGAGATAATTAATCAGAAACCGGGGAATTATGTGGTAATGCTTTGATGCCTTGGCTTTTAAAATATTGTCCACATCAATCCTGAATCCATTCTGTTGGCTCATTGTATTTTTCCTCTACTTCTAATACGTCGCAAATGTACAAAAAATCGTGAACGCATTGGATATGATTGACCAAATTTCTTTATTTACAATCACAAACCCACTAATATCCGATTTCTGGATAATGATAATATGCACTAAAATAGCAAGTTATGATATCTTTTTTGGTTGTTGATAACTTTTTGGTAAAATATTGTGTGGAAATGTGGGGGAAAGTGGTTTATTTTGTACTTTTACAGCGTGAATGGTTCTATCCGTTTGAAATTGATAGAGAAATGTTGCAGTTTCTGGGAAATATGGAAGCCAAGGCCGATGCAAAGGGTCGAATTTTTGTGCCGGCAATATTTCGCAAGCGCTTGCAGTGCGAAGGTGAGGAGTTTTTGGTGCTTCGAAAAGATATTTTTCAGGAATGTCTGGTGTTGTATCCGGGAAGTGTCTGGGAAAAAGAGATTGAAATACTTCGGAGCCGGTTGAACAAGTGGAACCGGGAACAGCAGCAAATCTTCCGTCAGTTTGTGTTGGACGCCGAAAGGCTTGAGATGGATGCGAGCGGGCGTATACTCATACCAAAACGTTATCTGCAGATGGCTTCCATCGGTTCAGATGTCCGCTTCCTCGGTGTAGATGAAACCATTGAGATTTGGTCAAAAGAAAAACTGGAGCAACCCCTGGTTGATCCCGGAGAATTTTCTTCTGCCTTACAGCAGTTGATGGCGCACTTCCCTTAATTTTCAGGGCTATGGTAAATAACGGCAGTCAGATGGCATATCATATTCCGGCTTTGCTCAATGAAAGCATCGACGGGTTGGGTATCCGTCCCTCCGGCGTGTATGTAGATGTCACTTTTGGTGGGGGTGGTCATTCCCGTGAAATCTTGCGCCGATTAAATAAAAACGGGCGCCTCATTGCTTTCGACCAGGATGAGGATGCGATATTGAACGCCATCGGCGATCCCCGCTTCACATTCGTAAGAAGTAATTTCCGGTTTTTGAAGAATTTCCTTCGTTACCTGGGTGCCGATGAAGTGGATGGGGTGCTGGCCGACCTGGGTGTGTCGTCGCATCACTTTGACGACGCGGGACGCGGCTTTTCATTTCGTTTTAATGGAGATCTGGATATGCGCATGAACCGCAGTGCCCAGAAAAGTGCAGCTGATATTCTCAATGAATATCCGGAAGACAAATTGTGTGATACCTTCTTAAAATATGGAGAACTCAGGAACGCGCACAGGATAGCTTCCGCAGTTGTTGCATACAGGCAGACGAAGAAGATAGCAGTGACAAATGACTTGCTTGCTATTCTGGAGCCGTTTGCCTACAAGGATCGGGAGAAGAAAATACTGGCACAGGCTTTTCAGGCTCTCCGCATTGAAGTAAACGGTGAAATGGAGGCACTGACGGAAATGCTCACACAAGCACTTCAGGTGCTGAAACCGGGAGGGCGGTTGAGCGTCATCTCCTATCACTCGCTGGAAGATCGCCTGGTGAAGAACTTTTTCAGAACAGGCAACTTTGAGGGAATATTGAAACGGGATTTTTATGGCAACATAGAAACTCCTTTCGAACAGGTCAACCGCAAAGTGATTGTGCCTGCAGAAGAGGAACAACAGCAAAACCCACGGTCGCGAAGTGCCAAGCTGCGCATTGCAGAGAAAAAGGAAAACGCTGACAGCTGAACGCTAAAATATGAAACTGAAGTTCGATAACATACGCAAATCGTTTGTCCATGTTTTTGGAGGAAGTGTTCTCACTGAGAACTACTTCCTCAAGAACATGCGGTTCATCATTGCGATTGTGGCGATTATGTTTCTGTTTATCGGACATCGCTATAAGGTATTGCAGAAAATGTCGGAGATTGAGCGCCTGGAGCAGGTGCTGAAAGATGCAAAATATGAGTCACTCACCATCTCTTCCAGCTTGACTGAGGCAAGCAGGCAGGGAGAAATTGAACGACGGGTGGCAGAGGCGGGACTGGAGCTGAAGGTGACCAGTGAACCGATATATTATCTCAATAAAAAGGAGAAAGATTAGCATGAAAGACCAGGCGGCGGGCCCGTAATGCTTAAATCCGAAAAAAATGCAGGAACAGAAAAGAAGAGATAAGAAAGGTGTTTTGGGACGATACGGTCTGATCGTGGCCCTATTGATGTTTTTAGCCGTGGCGATCATTTTCAAGGCTGCCCAAATTGTATTTACTACCGAAGGAAAGAAATGGCGCGAAGTGGGCGTAAAAGAAACGGTCATCAAGGACCGGGTAATCCTGCCCAAACGGGGAAATATCTATACGCACGACGGCAAACTGCTTGCCACGACCGAACCGTTATATAGCATTTATATGGACTTCTGGGCTGGCGGTATGGAAAAAGATACGCTTGATAAGTACGTAGGTGACCTTTCTGTGGCGCTGTCTAAAAAATTCCCCGACCGTTCGGCCGCACAATACAAGAGTGTGATCATGAACGGGTGGATGATGCGGGAAAAAGAGGAACGGGAGATCCGGGAAAATCAGGCAAGGGGATCAGACAAAAAAGTAGCCATTCGTTCCCGTTATGTGAAAATACTGCGACGGGACATTTCCTATGTCGAACTGAAAGAGATCCGTACTTATCCCTTCTGGAACCAACGTTCAAACCGTAGCGGACTGATTGCCGAAGAGCGGAATGCACGCAAGAAACCTTTCGGAAACCTGGCAACCCGCACCGTCGGAAATGTATATAAGGATTTGGAGAAGGGAGGAGCCAGCGGCCTCGAGCTGAAATATGATTCGCTGTTGAGTGGTGTTCCGGGTGTAAAATTCAGGCAGAAGATTCAAGGAAAGTGGATGGACGTAGTGGAAAAGCCTGCGGAAGAGGGTTGGGATATTGTCACGACCATTGATGCGGATATCCAGGATATTGCGGAACGTTCCCTGCGTGACAAGCTGGTGGAGACCGAAGCAGAGTCAGGTACCGCCATCATCATGGAGGTGCAGAGCGGCGAGATCAAAGGAATTGTGAACCTCGACAGGTTGACAAGTGGCGATTATGCCGAAGGAAATCCCAATGCATTTTCATATATGAATGAGCCGGGATCTACCTTTAAAACGGTGACGGCCATGGTGGCGCTCGACGATGGTGTGGTGACTCCCACCGACTCTTTTTACGTGGGCAACGGCCTCTTTCAGTATAACAAAAGATGGGTGCGTGATCATTACTGGCGTCGGGGACAAAATAGAGGCTTTCTCACGGTAGCAGAGGGTATCGCCATCTCCTCAAACGTGGTAATGAGCAAAATTGTATTGAAGGGATACGAAAACAACCCCGCCAAATATGTGGAAGGCATAGACCGGATCGGCCTGAGAAAACAACTGAAGTGGGATGTGCCGCTCAACGGAATTGAAGGAACATCCTCCATCCGTTTTCCAGATGATAAAACCAACTATTGGTCCAGGACAACACTCCCGTGGATGTCGTTCGGCTACGAAACGAAGATTCCGCCCATCTATATGCTGATGTTTTATAATGGCATCGCCAATGGCGGCAACATGATCAAGCCTTTTATCGCCAAACAATTTGTGAAAGATGGTAAAGTTACCAGGGAGATGGAGGCGGAAGTGATCAACCCGAAGATGTGCAAGGAGACAACATTGCAGCAAATACAGGAGATGCTGGTGGGTGTCGTTGAAGAAGGAACAGCCAAGGTGGTGGGCTCTGATTATTTCCCCATTGCAGGGAAGACGGGTACCGCACAAATAGCTTCGGGTGGCGGGTACGGCGGATATTATGTCTCCTTTTGCGGATATTTCCCTGCCGACAAGCCGATGTACACCATATTTGTGGGTCTGAGAAAACCAAAAGGGGTACCCTCGGGTGGCGGTATGGCCGGCATGGTATTCAAAAACATTGCCGAACAGACCTATGTGCGAAAAGTGCAACTCACCGTGGAGGACTGCAAAATAGATTCCACCCTGCAAAAAGAACCTGTCATAAAGCACGGTAACTGGAAACAGAATCAGAAACTGCTTACCCTGTTGAATTATCCTGTCAGCAAACCGGATGAAGCAACCGATTGGGTGAAGATGACACAGGATAGTCTGGTTTATCAGCCACAGACCCTGACATTAAACAGGTCGCTGATCCCTGATGTGCGTGGTATGGGAGCTAGGGATGCCGTATACCTGCTGGAGAAAATGGGACTCAGGACAAACCTGACCGGAGCCGGAAAAGTTGTATCCCAATCATTCACACCGGGTCAGAAATTGGTAAGAGGAACAACCATCACCATCACATTACAATAGCGTATGAAACTACAAGAATTAATAGAAAAATGCCGTGTCGTTGCTTTTCGTGGCAACGAAGAGGTGGAAGTAACCGGCATTACTTCCGACTCGCGCACCGTGACGCAGGGCTCCCTGTTTATCGCGGTAGAAGGAATATGTACCGATGGTCATGCCTACATCGGGAAAGCAATTGAACAGGAAGCGGCTGTGGTGGTGTATGATAAGCCGATGATTGAAGAATATTTCTCCAGGGTTACCTATGTACAGGTCGAAGACAGCACACAGGCGCTTGCCCTTATAGCCGCGCAGTGGTTCGGAAATCCTTCGGAAGAGCTGCAGCTGGTGGGCGTGACCGGCACCAATGGTAAGACCACCATTGCCACCTTGCTCTACAAAGCGTTCCGCAACCTTGGATATCCTGCCGGACTACTTTCCACGGTGGCCAATTTTGTGAACGACGAGCGTTATGCTACCACACACACCACTGTGGATCCCATCACACTGAACGCATATCTCCGGATGATGGTGGATGCCGGATGTGGACATGCCTTTATGGAAGTAAGCTCCCATGCCATCCATCAGAAGCGGATCCATGGACTTCGTTTTGCGGGCGGCATCTTTACCAACCTCACCCAGGATCATCTCGATTATCACAAGAATATGCTGGAGTACCGGAATGTGAAGAAGTCGTTTTTCGATAATCTTCCTTCCGACGCCTTTGCACTCACCAATGCCGACGATAAAAATGGTGGCGTGATGTTGCAGAACTGCAAAGCCAGAAAATTTTCCTACTCTGTGACGGGAATTGCCGATTTTAAGGCCCGCATCTTCGAGAAACATTTCGACGGTACCGATATTGAAATTAACGGCAGAGAGCTTTCGGTGCAGTTTGTGGGTGTTTTTAACGTCTATAATCTCCTGGCCGTGTACGGTACGGGCGCTTTGCTCGGACTTGATCAGGAAGAACTGCTTCGGGTTCTTTCTCTCTTAAGCCCCGTGGCCGGTCGTTTTCAGACGATGCGTTCACCCAAAGCTTATACGGCAATTGTTGACTACGCACATACGCCCGATGCGCTGACCAATGTGTTGAACGCCATTCACGAAGTGCTCAACAACAAGGGGCACATCATCACAGTTGTAGGTTGCGGTGGCAACCGCGACAGGACAAAACGTCCGCTCATGGCGCGTGAAGCGGTGAACCTCAGCGATAAGGTAGTGTTCACCTCCGATAATCCGCGGTTTGAAGAACCAGCCGATATCCTGCAGGATATGCTCGACGGACTTACCCAGGAGCAGAGAGAGGGTGCACTCACCATCACGGAAAGGCGCGAAGCCATCAAAACAGCCTGTCTTCTGGCACAGCCCGGAGATGTAATTCTCATTGCCGGGAAAGGACATGAAGATTATCAGGAAGTAAAAGGTGTGAAGCACCATTTCGACGACGGGGAAGAGGTACAAAAAATATTTGATGCACAGCGTCAGGCCTGATTTGTAATAAAAAGATTGAATCGATGTTATATTATTTTTTTGAGTATTTAGACAAACTTGATGTCCCCGGAGCAGGCATGTTTCAATACGTGATGTTCCGCTCAGCCATGGCGGTAGTTTTTTCGCTACTGATCGGCATATTTGTCGGGAAGAAGATCATCGGGAAGCTCCAACAGAAACAGATCGGAGAAACCATTCGCAATCTCGACCTGGAAGGACAGTACAGCAAGCGCGGAACACCTACCATGGGGGGAGTCATTATTATTCTCTCCATTCTTGTCTCTACCCTGCTCTTCGGGAAGTTGGAAAACATCTATATCATCCTGATGCTCGTCAGTACGGTATGGCTGGGAATGCTTGGCTTTGCAGATGATTATATCAAGGTGTTCAAAAAAGATAAAGAGGGACTGAAAGGAAAATTCAAAATTGTGGCACAGGTCGGACTGGGACTCATTGTGGGGTTGACCATGTATTTCAGTCCCGACATTGTGGTGCGGGAAAATATGGAGATACGGGTGAATAATGTAATTGAAGAAGTCACCTACCAAACCGAAGATGTGAAAACCACCAGCACCACCATTCCCTTTATGAAGAATAACAACTTCGACTATAAATGGCTCGTAAACTGGATGGGCGACTATGCCGACGAGGCTGTGTGGGTTGTCCTTATCCTGGTGGTCATCCTTATTGTGACGGCAGTGTCGAACAGTGCCAACCTGACGGACGGGCTGGACGGACTCACGTCGGGTTCCTCGGCCATCATCGGGGTGGCATTGGGTATCCTGGCTTATGTGTCGGGACGTGTGGACTTTGCGTCTTACCTCAATATCATGCACATCCCCGGGGGAGACGAACTGATGGTATTTGCCTCCGCCTTCGTGGGAGCCTGTGTGGGTTTTCTCTGGTATAACGCATATCCGGCACAGGTGTTTATGGGCGATACGGGGAGCCTCACCCTGGGAGGAATCATTGGTGTGTTTGCTGTGCTTATTCACAAAGAGTTGCTGCTGCCCATCCTGTGCGGTGTCTTCTTCGTGGAGGCCTTGTCGGTCATAGCGCAGGTGACATACTTTAAATATACAAAGAAGAAATATGGTGTCGGCAGGCGCATCTTCAAGATGACACCGCTGCATCATCATTACCAGAAGCCTGGTGATGGAAGTATCAATGCTTTGATCCAGAAGCCTTTTGCTCCGCTTGCCGAGCCCAAGATCGTAAATCGCTTCTGGCTGGTGGGAATGATCCTGGCAGTGCTGACGCTGGCGACACTCAAGATGAGATAGTGGCAAACCTGCATAAAGGTAGATAAACGATGAAAGGTAAATTAATAGTTGTACTCGGTGGGGGTGAAAGTGGCGTTGGATCTGCCATTCTTGCCCAAAAACAGGGATTTGACGTATTTCTTTCCGACAGCGGTTCCATCGGCGAGGTGTATCGTGAGACATTGAATGCTTACGGAATAGAATTCGAAGAAAACGGCCATACTGAAGAACGCGTACTCCGGGCCGATGAGATTGTAAAGAGTCCAGGAATACCAGATACGGCTCCCTTGATGTGGAAAGTGCGGGATGCTTCGATTCATGTAATCTCCGAGATTGAATTCGCAGGTCGCTATACCGATGCGAAGATGATCTGCATTACGGGAAGCAACGGCAAAACAACAACGACCAGCCTTATCTACCACATCCTGCAATCGGCGGGGTTAAACGTGGGATTGGCGGGAAACATCGGGAAGAGTTTCGCCCGGCAGGTGGCCGAGGAACATTATGATTATTACGTGCTGGAGTTAAGCAGTTTTCAACTGGAAGGGGTTTATGATTTCAGGGCCGATATTGCGGTGTTGCTGAACATCACTCCCGATCATCTCGATCGGTATGATCATGATATGCAGCACTATGTCGATGCTAAGATGCGGATCATCCGCAATCAGAGAATGCAGGATGCGTTTATTTACTGGATCGATGATCCTGTCGTCAACAGGGAGATTGAAAAACTGCGACCGGGCGTTACCCTGTATCCTTTTGGAGAACAGAAGATGAAAAATACCATAGCGTATACTGAAAATGGGAAATTAATCATTCAGACAAAAGAAAGGGAATTCACGATGGAACTGGAATTACTGGCCCTGGAGGGCTTGCACAATGTGTATAACTCATTGGCGTCGGGCATAGTGGCTAAGCTGATGGACATCAGCGACGAACAGTTACGCACATCGCTGTCCGACTTTAAAGGGGTGCCACACAGGCTCGAAAAGGTGGCCACCATACGCGGCGTACAGTACATTAATGACTCAAAAGCCACCAACGTGAACTCCTGCTGGTATGCACTGCAGAGCATGCGCGCCAAAACGGTGCTGATACTGGGTGGTACCGACAAAGGGAATGATTACAGCGAGATTGAAGATCTGGTACGATCAAAGGCCAGGGCATTGATCTTTCTCGGAAAAGATAACAGCAAACTACACGCTTTCTTCGATGGAAAGATCCCCCTGATACGGGAAGCAGGTTCCATGAAAGAAGCAGTGGACACTGCCTATCAACTGGCAGAAAAGGGAGATGCGGTATTGCTCTCACCCTGCTGTGCCAGCTTCGACCTGTTCAAAAATTACGAGGACCGGGGCGACCAGTTTAAAGAATGTGTGAGACGGCTGTGATAAGCCAATATGCCAATGTGATAATGTGCAATATGCCAATGTGAAAATTTGAGATGGACAATATGGGGAACGATATCAATCATATAAATGATCCGACACTCCCGCAGGAGATGGCGGAACCAGGTACAGCGATAAAGGATTTTGGGAAAAAAATCTTTCAGGGTGACAAAGTGATCTGGTCGGTGTTTATCATCCTCTGCGTGATTTCGCTGGTGGAGATATTCAGCGCAACCAGTACAATCGTTTACCGGCAACAAAATATGTGGGGGCCTATTCTGCGGCACACCATGTTTTTAATTGGGGGCGTGGGTATGATCCTGCTTATACACAATATTCCATACCGCTATTTCTCCCTGCTGATCTTCGTGCTGCTGGGCGCTATTGTGCTGCTTGTGCTGACTCCCTTTATCGGCACCAGCATCAACGGTGCCGAACGTTGGATTTCTTTCCTGGGAATCACCATCCAGCCGTCTGAAATTGCCAAGATATCGCTGATGGGTACCATCGCCTTTCTGTTGAGCAAACAAAACGGAGCCAACGACGGGTTGCTGTTCAAGTGGATGATTGGTCTGATGGTGGTTGTATGCGGCATCATCGCCATGGATAACCTTTCTACAGCATTGTTGTTATTTGGAGTGTGTTATCTCCTGATGTTTATTGGCAATGTGAAACTGGTGAGACTGCTGAAAGTGGCCGGAGCCGGAATAGCCCTGGTACTACTGGTTGTACTTTTGTTGAATGTCATTCCCGAAAGCTGGACCGACTCCGGTCCTCTGAATCGTCTGGGTACATGGCAGAACCGCATCGCCAATTTTGGCGGAGGGAAAGATTTGACGGAAGAAGATTATTATACCATCACCGATGATAACTACCAGGTGGCCCATGCCAAGATTGCCATCGCCAATGGCGGACTGCTGGGTGTCTTCCCGGGAAACAGTACCGAACGGGATTTTCTTCCGCAGGCTTATTCCGATTTTATCTATGCCATCATCATAGAAGAAATGGGTATGCTGGGTGGGCTTTTTGTCCTTCTGCTCTATGTGATCCTGCTGATTCGCTCGGGGATGATTGCCCGGAAAACCGATAAGATGTTTCCAAAATATCTTGTGCTGGGATCGGCACTGATGCTCTCCACCCAGGCTTTTATTAATATGGCAGTTGCTGTAAGCCTGTTTCCTGTCACCGGACAGCCACTGCCTCTGATCAGTCGCGGCGGTACATCCACCCTGATTACCTGCGCCTATTTCGGACTAATCCTGAGTGCCGACCGCTTTGGTATCGGCAAAAAGAAAAAGGATGATGTGTCAGTGCAGAGCGACAGCGGTCACAATGAAGCGGATGATGACACCGGCTATGGAACATCCGACGACATCGAACCAACAGAGCCGATTAATAAACTGGAAGACAAAGTGGAATTTGAAATTTATCAGGTATGAAGGTAATAGTCAGTGGAGGAGGAACCGGAGGCCATATTTTTCCGGCTATATCCATCGCCAATGCGATCAGGGACCGTTGGGAAGATGCGGAGATATTGTTTGTGGGTGCCGAAGACCGCATGGAGATGGAGCGGGTGCCTGCAGCGGGTTATCGGATCATCGGATTGCCTGTGGCGGGGTTCGACCGGAAGAATCTGCTGAAGAATATCCCGGTGGCTTTCAAGCTGCTCAGAAGCATGCAGAAAGCAAGAAAGATCATCGATGATTTTAAACCCGATATCGCTGTAGGGGTCGGTGGTTATGCCAGCGGCCCCATACTGAAGGCGGCCTCTGCGAAAGGAGTGCCCACCCTGCTTCAGGAACAGAACTCCTATGCGGGAGTCACCAACAAGCTACTGGCACAAAAGGCAGCGGTGATCTGTGTGGCATATGAGGGAATGGAAAAGTTCTTTCCAAAAGAGAAGATCGTGCTCACCGGTAATCCTTGCCGGCAGGATCTGTTGATCTCTAAGGAGAATAGACAAAATGGATATGCTCACTTTCAACTTGATCCCAACAAGCGCACCATCCTGATGCTGGGAGGAAGCCTGGGGGCACGCACACTCAACAAAAGCATTGTGGATGCCTTCACTAAACTGGCAGCGGACGATGTGCAGGTAATCTGGCAAAGCGGTAGATATTACTACAAAGAGATGCAACAACTGCAGGAAGCAGGAAAGATTCCTCCCAATGTGAAGCTTTTCGATTTTGTGAATCGGATGGATTACGCCTATTCGGTGTCCGACCTGGTGATTTCACGTGCCGGTGCCGGTTCCATCTCAGAATTCAGCCTGCTTGGAAAGGCGGTCGTGCTGGTGCCTTCTCCCAACGTGGCGGAAGATCACCAGACAAAAAACGCGCAGGCATTGGTAAGCAAAGAGGCGGCTGTCATGGTCTCCGATGTGCTGGCACCTGCCTTGTTGTTCGATGTGGTACTATCACTCGTTCATAACGAGACACAACTGACGAACCTGAGTCGGAACATCGCACAACTGGCGCAACATGATTCGGCCAATCGAATTGTGGATGAGATTGAAAAAATTGTGGTTGTATGAATTACGAATCGGTTTATTTTATCGGTATCGGCGGCATTGGCATGAGCAATCTTGCCCGTTATTTTCTTTCAAAAGGAAAGAGGGTAGGAGGGTATGACCGTACGGAGACGCCGCTCACCCAGGCACTGCAAAAGGAAGGTGCCTTTGTCCATTATGAGGATGCTGTGCAAGCGCTTCCCGCTTCTTTTACCAACGACAAGGAGAAAACGCTCGTGGTATACACGCCTGCAGTGCCAGCGACGCATGGGGAATTGGTCTTCTTCAGTGAACAGGGATTCACCATCATGAAACGGGCACAAGTACTGGGAGAGATCACCAAAACGAGCGATGCCATCTGTGTGGCAGGAACGCATGGCAAGACAACCGTCTCAAGCATGACAGCTCATCTGCTGCGTCAGTCGCATGTAGATTGTAACGCCTTCCTGGGGGGTATTCTGAAGAATTATGACAGCAACCTGCTGCTTTCCGATAAGAGCAACATCACCGTCGCGGAAGCGGATGAATATGACCGCTCATTTCATTGGTTGCGCCCCTGGATAGCGATCATTACCTCTGCCGACCCCGATCACCTGGATATTTACGGCACGGAAGAGGCATACCGCGAAAGTTTTGAAAAGTTTACGTCCCTTATTCGTCCCCACGGTTATCTGATCATGAAAAAGGGAGCTCCCGTCACGCCACAGATCGACGAGACGGTTACTGTCATGACTTACGGCGAGGAGGAGGGTGATTATCACGCGGAGAATATCCGGATTGGTGGCGGAGAGATCCTGTTCGATTTTGTGTCTCCGGAAAAGAAAATTACCGATATCCTGTTGGGAGTGCCGGTGAAGATAAATATTGAAAACGCTGTGGCAGCCATCGCTGCGGCAATGAGGTGCGGCGTCACCGACGAGGAGATCCGTCATGCCATGCATACCTTTGGCGGAGCAAAAAGACGGTTCGATTTTCACATCAAATCGCAGAAAATTGTTTTTATCGATGATTATGCACATCATCCACAGGAGCTGTCCGCGGCCATCCATTCTATCAAAGCACTCTATCCCGACAGAAAGGTAACCGGTATTTTTCAGCCGCATCTCTACACACGTACCCGTGATTTTGCTGATGATTTCGGACATAGCCTCTCCCAGCTGGACGAGGTGATTCTGCTGGATATCTATCCGGCGAGGGAGGAACCTATCCCGGGCGTTTCGTCGCAGATCATCTTCGAAGGGATTACTTCACCCGAGAAGGTGTTGTGCCGGAAAGATAAGCTGCTGGAATTCCTCCGCCACAAGCCGCTTGAGGTGCTTGTAACCTTTGGTGCAGGAGATATCGACCGGTTGCTTCCCGATATTGAAAACCTGTTGAGGGAGAAGTACGGAGTGAATGATTAATGTTTGTATCTTTGTGTAATCAAACCAAACAGATGACAACTTGAAAAAAATCCTTCTCATATTGACGGCAGTTGTGGTAATGGGATATCTGATCTTTTCGGCTTCCTATTTCAGGGATTCATCGCGCGACAATGTGTGTGAACGTTTTGAGGTGGTCATCAAGGATAGCAGTCGTACCCGCTTTGTTGAAACGCAGGATATTGTGAATCTGGTGAAGCGTTATGATCTCTATCCTGTGGGTAGGAAATTCGGTGAGATCAACACACTGGCCATACGCGATACCATTCTTTCCAACCGTTTGGTGGAGTCGGCCGAGGTGTTCACCACGGCCGGTGGCTCCATCGTAGCATCCATTCGTCAACGGGAACCGGTATTAAGGGTTATTTCAAATAATAGGGGTAGTTTCTATATCGACAAAGATCGTCGTATTATGCCGCTCTCATCGAACTTTGCGGTCTACGTACCCATTGCTACCGGCGCCATTGATGAAGAGTTTGCGCAAAATGAGTTGTACGACTTCGCGATGTTTCTGCGTGATCATCCCGATTGGGATGCCTGGGTAGAACAGATTGTGGTACTGGAAAATAAAGATGTGGCATTGATACCGCGGGCAGGTGATTTCAGAATTATTTTGGGAAGTCTGGACGACTACCCGGCCAAGCTAGCTAAGTTTGTCCTCTTCACGGAGGAGGGACTGAACGTGGTAGGATGGAACCGTTATCGTGAGATCAACCTGAAATATAAAAATCAAGTTGTGGGCACCAGGCGGTAATCACTATTTTCTCGTTATAAAAAGGATGTTAACGAGAAAACAAAAATGATGCCGGAGTGTTTGTAGAACAACAATGTAACCAAAAGGTCATCGACCAAAAATATGATGCATTCAGGATTTATAGCAGTAATTGATCTGGGTACTTCCCGGATTAAGGGAGTTGTGGGACGAAAGAACGAACACAACGTGATATCCATTCTTGCCAGTGGTTCCATTGATGCCGGAAACTCCATTCGCAGGGGCATGGTGTATAACATTGAACAGGTAGGGGCCAACGTGCATAAGCTGGTGATGATGCTCGAAAACAGCATGGGACGCAAGATCGGCAAAGTGTATGTCTCTCTGGCCGGACAATCGCTGCACACCCTGGAGTTCAATGAGATGAAGCAACTGCCCGCCGGCATGGTCACCGAAGAGGTCGTGAGCCAGTTGCGCAAGGCGGCAGAGAGGTTTCAGCCCGAGATGAAGCGCAATTACCGGGTAGCCGATGTGGAATATTATATCGACGACAAACCTGAACGGAACCCGGTGGGAGTGACCGGTTCCCAGATCGAAGCAGGCTTTGAACTGATCGTGGGGCGCCCCAACCTGTTGTCGAATATTGAAAAGAGCATCTCTGCCAAAACAGAACTGGATATTGTGGATTTTATCGTGGGACCGCTTGCTGCAGCCGAGATATTACTCAATGAAGAGGAAAAGGAACTGGGATGTACCTTTGTTGATTTCGGGGCGGGTACTACCTCGCTCTCGGTCTACAAGGATGGTATCCTGCGGCGTATGGTCGTCATTCCCTTTGGCGGCAAAAACCTGACAAAAGATATCAGCGCGCTCAACTTTACCGAGAACGATGCGGAACAGCTGAAGATAAAGTTCGGCCGTGCCATGGAGAATCAGGATGTATCTCTTTTCACCTCTCCGTTTGCTTCGAAACCAGATGTAGACCTGACAGAATTGAATAAGGTGATTGGTCTGCGCCTCGATGAGATCACTGCAAACATTCGGGAACAGATCATCCTTTCCGGTTACGAAGGACAGCTGGGAGCAGGGTTGATCATCACTGGAGGAGCTTCTCAACTGAAAAACCTCGATCTCTATCTGACTCAAAAGCTGAAGATGCCGGTAAGAAAGGCATCGGCAAAGAAAACATTGATCAATAACGCTCCCGAACTCACCAACGACCCTGCCTTTACGCAGGTACTGGGTATGTTGATCTTTGCCAATGAGGATTGTGAGTTGGCGGTGCAGGAGACTTCGGAAATGAAGGAAGAACGCAAGGAAACCTCTTCCGGCTGGTTTACAGGGAAAAGCAGGAAACCCAAAAACGAAAAGAAAGAAAAGAAACAGAAACCCGAGAAACAGGAGGGTGGATTTTTTACGAAGATAGAAGATGTCTTCGGGGGTATTTTTGCAGAAGAGGATGATGAGTAACAGCGAAAGTTTAGAAGCAATGAACGACGATATATTGGATTTTCAGATAGAGAGCCATACCAATGCCATCATCAAGGTAATTGGTGTGGGCGGTGGCGGCGGAAATGCTGTGAACCACATGTTTCAGGAAGGGATACACGATGTCTCTTTTGCATTGTGCAATACCGACCACCAGGCGCTGATGGAGTCACCCGTGCCCATGAAAATACAATTGGGCGAAAGTACCACAGGCGGACTGGGCGCAGGCAACAAGCCGGAAGTGGCCCAAAAGGCTGCAGAGGAAAGCGTGGAGAGGATCGAAGAATTGCTGAGTGATGGTACACGCATGGTCTTTATAACGGCTGGCATGGGTGGCGGAACCGGAACAGGGGCAGCACCTGTTGTGGCTCGCGTAGCCAAAGAAATGGGTATCCTCACAGTGGGCATCGTCACCATCCCTTTCATGTTTGAAGGCCCCCGGAAGATTGTACAGGCGGTAAAGGGTGTGGAGGAGATAGCCCGAAATGTGGATGCACTCCTGGTGATCAACAACGAGCGACTGCGGGATATATACAGTGATCTGACTATGCTGAATGCTTTTGCCCGTGCCGATGATACGCTGGCAACCGCTGCAAGGAGTATTGCCGAGATTATCACCCTGCACGGTCACGTGAACCTCGACTTTGCTGATGTGAACACCACGCTGAAAGATGGCGGTGTGGCCATCATGAGCAGTGGATTGGGTAAAGGCGAAGATCGTATCAACGACGCGATAAAGAATGCATTGCACTCTCCTCTGCTCAACAACAACGACGTGTTCAGTGCCAAGAAGATATTGATTAATCTGTCATTTGGAGAAGAAAATCCGCTGATGATGGAAGAGATGAATGCATTGCACGATTTTATGTCGAAGTTCAGTAGGGAAATAGAAGTGATTTGGGGAGCCGCCGTGGAAGAATCTCTTACCGAAGAAGTAAAGGTGACACTGCTTGCTACCGGCTTTTCTATCACCAGTGTTCCGGGCGTTAAGGAACATCATGAGGAAAAGACCCGGGCCGAAGAGATCCAGGAGCAAATTGAACGGGATGAGAAACTGGCACAGGAGAAACGGGATAAGGTGCTGATTGAGAAGTATTATGGTAAGACCGGATTAAAAACGCTTACCACAGTAAATTACCAGCTAGAACCGTTTGTGCTGAACATCGACGAACTGGATGACGACAAATTGCTTGAGGCATTGGAGAAAGTACCGGTTTTTAAAAGGGAAGCCGATTTCAATCCCCGCGCTTTCCAGTCTGAATCGCATCCTCAATCTTCCTCATTGTTCGATTGAGTTGTTCAGTTGTAATTCAGTGCTTATTCGATTGTAATTCAATAATTATTCAAATTTACTGCGTAAATTTAGCTGTTTGCTGTGTTCGGCAAATTCAAATAAATTTGATTGTACTCACTCATCGCAAACATTCAATTGTGATTTGTAGCAACGCGCGAAGCGCAAATAACGTGAGCCCAGCGAACAAATAACGCGAACACTGTGAGCGACTAACGGCGTAGCCGAATAACGCGAAGCGAACAATTAATAAATTATCTATATGGCATTATTAGAGACTATTACCGAAGAGATAAAAAAAGCCATGCTTGCCAAAGACAAAGTACGTCTGGAAGCGTTGAGGGGTATCAAGAAAGAGTTGCTGGAGGCAAAAACAGCGAAGGGAGCATCTGGTGAACTTTCGGACGAGGCAGCTACAGCCATTCTGCAAAAAATGGTGAAACAGCGCAAAGATAGTGCTGAGATTTATACCACACAGAACAGACCCGACCTGGCAGAGTCAGAGATTGAACAGATGAAGGTAATTCAGGAGTATCTTCCGGCGCAACTCACCCCCGATGAACTGGAGAATGAGGTGAAGCTGATCATTGCCGAGACAGGTGCTACCTCCATGAAGGAAATGGGTAAGGTGATGGGACTAGCTTCCAAGCAGCTGGCAGGCAAGGCAGAAGGTAGGGCCATCTCAGAGATGGTGAAGAAGTTGCTCGCGTGAAAACATACCATCATATCTTCCTTACATAAGGAACATATACTTTTTTCATCCTTTTTTCGAGGGGATTTCTCTTGCGAATTTTTTTCTCCAGCTTTTCTAAGTCGGACAGCCTGTTTTTACCTTCCTTGAAATTGTCTGTGAGGAGTAACAGTGAAATCGTTTCATCATCTATGGTTCGAATGGTGAATACGACTGTGCTGTTTTCAATGATGTCGTGCTCGGTCATTGTGATCAGATATTGTTTTCCAGTAGTGTAATCCGCTGAAACAGCGTCATAACCCAGAGCGGAGACTTTTATTTTTTCCAGCTTGTCGTTTTCCCTGAACCAGATCTCACCATTGTCGCCGGTGACTTTTGCTTCAAGCACCTTGTCGGTGTCCGTACAGGCCTCCACCAGGATATTGCGGATGGGATAATTGTGGGAACCGACTACTTTTACGAAACAACTGTCTTTCCGGGAGCTGTCTGTAGCCTGCCAGGCGGACTTTGGTCCGGAATAGTCGACAGTCTTCACCAACATAAAGTGTTCCAGTTGTTCGTAACTCCCTTCTCCAACCTGTGCAGTGGATAACCCGGCAAAACCGGTGATACTGAAAAAGGCCTTGTCGCCGGTAAATGCAAGCGAGTCGTTTCCGTTTTTGTAGGTTGCGTCCTTTTGCTGAGCTAAAAGCCCGACAGTCAGGATGAGGTTGCATAGGAGGAGCAGATATTTTCTCATGAGCCGGGAATGAAATCCGATTAAAAAACAAATGTACGATTTTTTTTCGCTTCTATAAAGGGCGATATGTTAAAACTGGCATGCAATGAAGGAAGTGGAATAAAAAAAGCAGGAAGTGAAAGATAATATTCACTTCCTGCCCGGTTAAGCTTATTGATTCAGATTATGGCTTATCCCACCATATTCTGCCTTCTGTTTTGTCGACTGCAGTACCGTAATTCGGATCTGCCTTCAGTGATTCCACCGCGGCATTGAAATTTTCCACGTTGGCCGTGTTGGGTGTAGGGAGCACGTTTCTTCTGGGAATAACAAGGACGTCGCCACCCGATTTCAATTCCTCTAAAAAGGCAACTCCGTTTTCCGGTTCCGGTTGAGATTTGAATGCTGGCAATCCGGTACGTTTCCAATAGGCCCACGCTTCTTCGGGACGCATAAAAAGGTTTACCCACTGCTGTGAAATAATTTTTTCCAGGGAGACCGACTGAAATTCCGGTCGTGCCAGGTATGCATCAATTTTTGCGGTAGTAATAGGATTGTAATTGTCGCTGTTTTCGTTCATCGCCGAAGGCACACCCATATCTTCGGCCCAGTTTTGATATTGTTCCATTGAAGCACGGATGCCATCACGGAACCAGGTCAGCGCTGTTTTACCTCCCATGGCACTTCCTTTTTTCTGTGCAATTTCAGCCATCATAAAGCATACCTCGGGGTAGGTAATTAGCGGGGTAAAGAGGGTGATTGCATCCTGAGATACATCGTAAAGTGCCTGATCTTCCTTCTCACGAACACCAAGCGTATTGCTTACTTTTCCACCGTTTTTCACATAAAAACGACTTTCGATCTGGCTGTTGTTTCGAACGGTCATGGTCTGGGCAACCCCCTTATCATCCACATAAGGAATTGTAAAATAAGCTGTGGTGGACCACAGACTATTGGTGCTGTCCGGATTTGCTGCCATACCTACATAACGATCTGTCCATTGCGAAAAATTTTGGTCGTAGTTAGGATAATATTTCTTTAACGTAGCAAAGACCGCATCATTCTCCGTGTTGTTGTTTCCGTTGCCAAAGCCGTTGCGGCGTACCAATATCGGTAGTCGCGGGTCGTTGTACTTTTTCAGGTAATTCACCAGTGCACGGGAGGCCACATAGCTGGTTGTCAACGCCTGCATGTCATCCGTATTGTTGTTGTGCTCATTGGGATGATGATAGATTGCTGACTGATCATGTGAGGAAATAATACCTCCCGGGTGTGCGAGTGCTTCGGTGATTACACTATTGTAAAAGGCATTGTCAGCCTTTTCCAGACGCTGTGCCATCTTGATACGCAAGGTGTTCCCGAAGCGAATCCATTTTGAGACGTTACCTGCATAGAAGAAGTCGTTCCTGCCCAGGTTGTACTGATTTTCATTTGAACTCTGTAACAAGGCCACGTTCTCTTTTATCTTTTCGTCGAATACCTTGTAAAGCGCTTTCCCATTGATATCCTGTTGATATAAGTCATACCGGGGAGTGCCAATTCCTTCGCTGGCAAGCTTTAGTCCCTCGGTATAAGGTGCAGCACCATAGACATCGAACATAAGCCAAGCTTCGTAGGTTTCCAGAATATTGGCGATTGCGGCTACATCCTGATAGCGTTCCTTCTCCGGATTCAATGGAATTACCGTGTTTACCAGATAGCGCAGCCTGAGACCAATTTGACCAAAGTAATCGCTGTAATAAGGCGTGTAAGGTGAGGGGCGGGCGTTGTTTTTGGAATTGACATAGATACTGGCAGAAGCGCCTTCACTGCCCACGATATATTGCATGATCTGCATCACGCCGCTGTACTTACCTGTAAGATGGTGACGTTGTGAATTATTCCAGTTCTCGGTGGCTCCGGTGAAGGCATTTCTAGGATCTACGGTACCCAGTAGTTCCGGGTTGGTATTCAGCTCCCGGTAATCATCCAGACAGCCTGTAGTGAGGAAGAGGAACGTAAAGCTTAATATGATATATTTAATCTGATTCATACTATTTATTTTTTTAAAATTATAGTTTATGGAACGTGTATTGAGACTGTTTTACGGACAATTCAAATACTCGTTTCATCTTTTTTTAGAACCTAAGTGTAAAGTTAACGGCATATGTCCGTGCAAAAGGAACAGTTCCGATGTCCATGGGAGTAAGCGGGTTGTTGTTGGAAATGGACGCAGGATTGAGACCGTCTGTGAGTTTATTAATCAAATAACCCAGGTTGCGACCTGTTAACCCTATCCTGAAGTAATTGACTCCCAATTTGTCAAGGACTGATTCCGGTAAACGGTACCCAAGGGTAATCTCGCGCAGTGCAAACCAGGTATTGTCTTGTAAACCCAGCTCAGCAGGCATCCCCCATCCCAGATTGTACGTATAGAAGGCACCAGCCGGCATAGGACGAATACCTTTTTCGAGCGCTTCCTTATAAGTCAGACCGCTCACATCAATGGTTGTATTCGGATTGCTGGCAAGCGGAGCTGTGGATCCCTCGTCAAATACACCGTCGAGAGGATATACATCATAAACTGTTTCACCCTTGTAATTTGTTCGTTGCCATCCGCCGTTTTCTTGGTCACGGCCATACAGTGAGGATTTAAGTGTACCTCTAGAAGAAGCATACTTATAGGTGTTGGAGAAAAAGTTTCCTCCCACACGTCCGTCTACAAGAGCATAAAAATCAAAATTCTTATAGGAAAAGGATGTATTGAAGCTCAGAAGGAAGTCAGGCTCCACTTTACCCAATTCTACCCTGTCAGGAACACCCTTGTCGTAGTTGGTCGTATAACCGTAAATAGGCACGCTGTTGGGACTTCCTACTTTCCCCCAATAGGAGATCAGCGGTTTACCATTTCTGGGATCAGCGGGATCGGCATCATTTTCGAAACGGGCAATGGCTGCACCGTACGGGTTGTTGTATGGGGTTGTTATTACACCGAATTTCCCTCCTTCGTACGCCCAAATTTCCGGGCCTCCATCGTACTGACCCATTAAGCGCCATTCCTTTACGTTCTCATCCAGTTCTATGATTTTTCCACGATTCAGTGAGAAATTGGTTCCCACCGTCCAACGTAAATCTGCCGTTCTGACCGGAGTGCCTTCAATCATCAATTCTACACCCTGGTTCTGGATATTTCCGGCATTGATCAGCTGGCTGCTGGCACCAGCTTCGGTGACCGCTTCCACGGTGAGTATCTGGTTTTTCGTGTTTGTTTTGTAATAGGCAAAGTCGATGTTCAACCTTTCGTCAAAGAATCGCAAATCTGTTCCAAGTTCTATTGATTGCTGAATTTCGGGCTTTAAGTCATTATTCCAGGCAGTGCCAAGATTGGGATTTGCAATCAATACACTTTCTCTGTTGGGGTCGTACTGCGCACTTTGTGAGAAAACGCCAAACCCACGGGTGGTGGCATAAGCTGCCGTCCCCATACCTACGCGTGAAAGAGACGCCCTGAGTTTGCCATATGATAACCAGTCTGGCGTGTCAAACGTGTCGGTAAAGACCCACGAAGCGTTGGCTGAAGGGTAGAAAACAGTGTAATTGTTCATGCCTGTCTCCATGTACGATGGATAAGTAAGTGTGGACAACCAGTCGTTACGTCCCGTAATCTCAAGAAAGAGCTGATCTCTCCAGGCAAAGTTCAAAATGGCAGACAGACCAAATGCCTGATTGTTGCGCGGCGTATAGTCGAAGTTAGGAGTGATCCTGTTTACTGAGTTGGCGAAGGCAAAGACTGCAGGTGATACAAGACCGCCGTTTGTACTCTTGTTCCAGGAGTGTGACTCGGTATTTCCATAGAGTTCAGCTGCCAGAATCCCGTCTACTGTAATGGTTTCATCACCAAGCTGTAGTTTGTTCTCCATGGATTGCAGCATACCCAGAAAGTTGTAAGATCCTGAGTTGTTTCCTCCTCTTCCATAGCCGCCGCTACCTGTTGGTCCATAGTTGGCACCCTGGCCGTAGGATTGCCACATCGTGGAAATGCCATAATAGTTATAGTTACCTTGGAGGCTTGCGGTCAGTTTGGGAGCGATCTTGGCTCTGAGGGTAACATTGCTTAGCAGCGAGTTTTCCGAACGTTGATCCAGATTCATGTCCCGGTTGTGAAGGTATCCTCTGAGTGTTCCCCAGGGAGTGGTGGTTTCAACAGCTTTTGTTACAGGATCGCGGTACAAACTTTCATATGCCGCAATGTCCATGTTCCTGGGAGTGTAATAGGTCGACATCATTCCCAGGTTTCCTCCCCAGTTCCAGCCTCCCTGGTTGGCACCATTCTGGGCCCGCGAAAAAGCATAATTGACACCCGCTTCAAGAGTGAATACGTCATTTAATTCTGTCAATCCTCTGAAAGATATTGAATTACGGGTGAATTTGTTTCTTTTGAATACACCGTTATTATCGGTGTATGAATAGGAGAGACGGAATGATGATTTTTCTCCTCCTCCGTTGATGGCAACATTGGTAGTACTGTTGAGCCCCGATTGGTAGAGTGACTTCCAGTTATCGGGATGAGCAACAAAAGGAGTTGCCTGTCCGTGCGGCAGATACTGGTTAATCATGGAGCCGTCCATTTTTGGGCCAAAACTGGTGGATGCCTGCTGCAGCGATCCATCGGCGAGGAAGCCTCCTTCGTAACCGTTATTGACTGCGCCGGCACCATACACATTTTGCAGTTCAATGGGTGATTTGTAAATATTTGTAGTTTCCAGAATTTGTGAGATCTCAACACCCAGACCCTGTTTGCCATATTTGCCACCTTTCGATTTGATGACGATGGCTCCATTGGCACCACGGGATCCGTAGAGGGCTGTAGCTGCCGCACCCTTGAGCACTGTTACACTCTCGTAATCGGCAGGATTCAGGTTTTTAAGCTGTGAGCCCCAGTCGGTCCCGTCCAGGGCACCCCGTAGCGGTTCCTGAATAATCATACCATCTACCACAAAGATCGGTGAATTGTTCTTGTCAATAGACTTTGCCCCACGAATGGTGATTGAAGAGCTTGAGGTAACCCCGGAAGCACCGGTAAGGTTTATGTCCAGACCTGCCACTTTTCCCTGGAGGGCTGTAATCGGGTTGATCGCGTTGATTCGCTCTATTTCAGTTGTGGAAACATTTGTTGTTGCATAGCCAACTGAACGCGCTTGTTTGGTGATTCCAAGTGCGGTAACCACTACTTCACTCAACATCTCAGAATCTTCGCTCAGTACTACGTTGATGGTCGTGCGTCCGTTCACCAGAACCTTCTGAGTGGTCATTCCAACATAGCGGAACTCCAGTGTTCCGTTCCCGGGGACATTCGAAAGTACATAATTCCCGTCTATATCGGTCACTGTACCTCGTGAGGCATCGTTAACCATAATGATGGTTGCCCCGATGACAGGTTCATTCCTATTATCCGTTACCGTACCGCGTACGGTAATATTCTGTGCGGAGACAGAGAGGGTGAGTACACTCAATAAGAGTGTGAATATCCCTTTGAAATTTAAGTAATTCTTTTTTTTCATTCTTTTTTAATTGAAAATTGATGAATAAGGATTGGTTCTCTCAATAATGTTATTCCTTTGAATGTAAAAACAGTTTGATTTTAAGGGTTCTTTCATATTCTATTTATATTATCGGAATTAATCCATACTATTTTAAATAAATTGTGCGAATTTAGCAACTATAAATGAAATAATTTATTAAATGGCCGTTTTTAACATAGTGCATAAAAAAACTCCTCACTAAAAGTGAGGAGTTTTTAAAATATATATAAAGGAATTGAAAATATCGTATGATCTATAACCCTTTTTCTGTCAGATAACGTTCGGCATCCATTGCGGCCCTGCATCCAGTGCCGGCGGCTGTGACAGCCTGACGATAGATGGGGTCGGCCACGTCACCGCAGGCGAAAACTCCTTCTACATTGGTTTTGGTGTATGGACTCTCGGTTCTGATATAACCTACATCATCCAGCTCGATAAAATCCTTGAATATCTCTGTGTTGGGTTTGTGGCCGATGGCCAGGAAAAAACCATCTACAGCGATGTCCAGTTTCTCTTCGTCTGGCTCGCCCATTCGTTTGATCAGATGAACACCCTCCACGCCCTTTTCGCCAAAAAGACCCACAGCATTGTGTTCGAACAGGATCTCAATTTTGGGATTGTTCATCACCCTCTCCTGCATGATCTGTGATGCGCGCAGATAGGGCTTCCGCACAATCAGATATACTTTGTCGGCAAGCCCCGATAGGTAGGTTGCCTCCTCGCAGGCGGTATCACCACCTCCTACAACCGCAACTTTTTTCTTGCGATAGAAGAAGCCGTCGCAGGTAGCACAGGCCGATACACCCTGTCCGGCATATTTGGCTTCGTCTTTGAGTCCAAGATATTTGGCCGTGGCACCGGTGGAGATGATTACCGTGTCGGCTTCAATCACCTGGTCGTTATCGATGGTCACTTTAAACGGGCGGACGGAAAAATCCACAGCCGTGGCCCGACCCGAACGTACATCCGTGCCAAATCGTTGAGCCTGCTTTTTGAGATCTTCCATCAACTCAGGCCCCGTGATCCCATCGGGATAACCCGGGAAGTTTTCCACCTCGGTGGTGGTCGTCAGTTGGCCTCCCGGCTCCATGCCCTCGTAAAGAACAGGTTCGAGATTCGCCCGTGATGCATATATGGCGGCAGTGTAGCCTGCCGGTCCTGATCCAATGATCAGGCTTCGCACTTTATTGCTCATAATGATATGTTGTAAGTTTAAACCCTTCTGTCATACTTTTTCAATGCGAAGGTGAATGAGTGAATTAATGGCCCAAAGTTACGACTATTCTTCCAGATATGAAACCGTTATCGGCTTTATCTATTCGGCGTAAATGGAAAATATGATGCTCCGGAAATTCCGTCATATTACCTGAGGTCGACAATCTCCACGCCGGGATGGGTTGTTTTGTCGAAACGGAATAATGCATCATCAAACTGATGATTGGCATTATAACCGCTGAGATCTATCTGTGTTTTCATGCCGTTGGCTGCGGTAAGAATAACCTGCATCACGGTATGGTCTTTTTTATTGATGGAAGCGACCACAACCTTAAAATCCCTGTTGCCGGCGGATGGTATCATCTCAATCTGCCAGACGGGAGTGTCTTTTATTGTTTTTGAGATGGGTGCTTTCAGCATATAACCGTTTTTGTACATTCCCAGCAGGGCCAGCGGACTTACTGCCGCAACTTCCTGCCCGTCGGGTTTGCTGATGTTTACCTCATTTGCCTCTTTGATGAATACCCACTGTGTTACACCGTCGAACCAGATATTCATTGATTCCATCTCCAGCTTGAAGCGATTCCCTTTGATAAATGCCGTTCCCGATTCGGGTTGGTATGTGTTGCCGTCGGCATCCTGTGAAGAAGTTTTGAACGACAACTGAATGCCCTTCGATGTTTCAAAGCCGGCAAAGGCTTTATCCATGATGGCTTTCGATTCTGCATTGCTCTGACTGAATAGGGGCAGAGATAAAAGAAGAGCTGCTAGAAGGGGTATACCTGGTTTCATACGTTTTTTTTATTTTTCAAGGAGATGATAGCAAAGTACTGTCATATTCATTGACTAAAAAAGAGGACCCTGGTTTAAAAAACCGGTTATCGCATTGAGTCGAGCAGCTTCTCCAGCGAGTACTCATCAGCAATAAATACATCACGTGGTTTACTGCCTTGTGCTGCACCCACAATTCCAGCCGCCTCCAGCTGGTCCATCAGCCTGCCGGCACGGTTGTAACCAATGGAAAACTTACGCTGAATGAGCGATGTGGATCCCTGCTGATGAACCACAATGAGCCGCGCCGCCTCTTCGAACAAGGCATCCTTATCATTCAGGTCTACCGCACCGGGGGCCGCATCTCCTTCTGTGGCCACCTCCGGAAGAGCAAATGCACTGTCGTAGCCGTGTTGCTTGCCAATATACTGGGCTATCTCCTCCACCTCGGGCGTATCCACAAAGGCACACTGGATACGGATCAGACTGCTTCCCTGAGAGAAGAGCATGTCACCACGGCCTATGAGCTGGTTAGCCCCGCTCATGTCGAGGATGGTGCGAGAGTCTATCTGCGATGTTACCCGGAAGGCCATGCGTGCAGGAAAGTTGGCTTTGATGGTGCCGGTAATGATGTTGGTGGTGGGCCGCTGTGTGGCAATCACCATGTGAATGCCCACGGCACGTGCCTTTTGTGCAATGCGGGCAATGGGCATCTCGATCTCCTTTCCCGCTGTCATGATCAGGTCGCCAAACTCATCGATCACCACCACGATGTAGGGCATGTAGCGATGTCCCTTCTCGGGGTTCAGCCGTCTTTTTACAAACTTCTCATTGTACTCTTTGATGGCGCGCACGTGGGCTCGCATGAGCAGCTCGTAGCGGTCATCCATCTCCCGGGTGAGCGAATTCAGTGTCTGTGTCACCTTAGTCACATCGGTGATGATGGCCTTCTCCTCGTCGGGCAGCTTGGCCAGATAATGCTTTTCGATGGTGGAGTAGATGTTGAATTCCACCATCTTGGGGTCAATCAGCACCATCTTCATTTCTGACGGATGTTTTTTATAAAGTAAGGAGGTGATGATTGCATTGAGTCCCACCGATTTACCTTGTCCCGTGGCGCCAGCAACCAGCAAGTGAGGCATCTTGGTGAGATCGAACATGAATACCTCGTTGGTAATGGTCTTCCCGAGGGCTACAGGCAGGTCGTAGGTGCACTCCTGAAATTTCTTCGAGGAAATGACCGATTGCATGGATACGATCTGCGGATCTTTATTGGGTACCTCAATGCCAATTGTCCCCTTGCCGGGCATCGGTGCGATGATGCGAATGCCCAGTGCCGACAGACTTAGTGCAATATCATCTTCCAGATTCCGGATCTTTGAAATGCGGACACCGGCCTGGGGTACAATCTCGTATAGTGTGATGGTAGGGCCGACGGTGGCTTTAATGGAAATGATCTCGATGCCGTAGTTGCGCAGTGTATGAATGATCTTCTCCTTGTTTTCGTTCTGCTCATTCATGTCTACCCCCTTGTCGCCCATGTTATATACCTTCAGCAGATTCATGGATGGAAATCTGAAACTGGAGAGGTCTTTCCTCGGGTCATAATCCTCGATCAGATCGGGTTCATCAGCCGGGTTTATTTCGGTATTCATCTTTGCTACCTCTGAATGCAGGGGAAGCACCAACTCGTCGTCTTTTGGTACGATTACTTCGAAACTGTCGTCCTGTTCTTGCTTTTTTTGAGATAAGGGAGACCTTGCGGAGAAGGTGGGTGTTGTAGCCGGAGCAGTTGGGGCGATTCCTCCGGTATTCATTGCTGCCTCTTCTTCGTCCGTCATTTCTTCTGACAGTTCTGCTTCCTCTTTTTTCTTTTTGATTCTTGCGAAAAACCTTTTTAGTAATCCCGGTTTTTTATCCCCGGGTTCTTCGGGTTCATCCAGTTCTATTTCCATCGGAATTTCTGGTGCATAGGCTGCATCGTCGTGTTTCGGAAAAGGGAGTTTGTTGTTCACCAGGGTCTGCTGGATCTTGTAAATTGAACTTTTACGAAAGATAACGACGGTGATCACCAGGAACAGCAGGATAATCAGTACGACTCCCGGCCATCCCACGCTGCTCTCCAGAATGCGTTCGATCTGTATGCCATGCGCTCCACCCCATTTTACATGAGAATCGGGAAAGAGCCTGTCAAGTATGAATGCGCTGGTTACCGAGCCACCGATAAGACCGAAAGCTGTGATGAAAAGTGCTTTTAGAAAAGGAAAATCAGACACTTTCATCATGCGGAGTCCGATGTAAATTATGAAAATGGGTATCAATGCTGAAAAGACACCAAACCATCCGTTCACAATCAGCTCTGCTATATATGCGCCTCCGGCACCGGTCCAGTTGTCCACCTGGGGTGTGAGGGAGCGAATGAGCTCTGAAAAGCTCTTGTTCAATATCTTGCTTTGGTCGGCGGCACCGGTAAAAAAGAAAGAAACAATGGCCAGCAGCATGAAGATGCCGATGAAAGCAGTAATTACCCCTGCGATAAAATGCAATCGCTCACTTTTGAGCAGGTTGAGCCATGCGGTTTTCTTTTTTCTGTTTGTGGAGGGTCTCTTTCTTTTTCGTTTTGCCATAAGTACTGTTCTATTCTTTCTGGGATAAAACCTTTATTTCGTGGGAAAAGGAGTTGCCAGAAAGAATGTACAAATTTAGGAAAAAGAAACTTAGATTAAAAGCAGAGGGGGAATTTTATCCCTTCTTTTGGCCTATAAGGTAGACACCACCGATGAGTGCTGCTACACCCAGTCCCATCTCAATGTATGCCTTTTCTTTGCTTTCGCTGTCCTGGGCTGTGATTTCTATTCCCAGTATTTTAACCGATGAGGAACTCTCATTGAGTCCTTTGATGCCCAAGTAGCCAAGAAACAATGCTACAAGAATAAGCAGGATGCCGATTACCTTTTTCATCTTCTTCTCAATTAAAATATTTGCTTTTAAAACATCCGTTGCGCGGAGATTGTTCTCTCTTCTTCCTGAAATGCGTGAAAATTTAGGGTAATAGCTGAAAATGCGAAAGGTCCGCGAATCACTTCGCAGACCTCTCCTGTTAACACAATCTTCATGAAACAAACTACACTATCGAGTTGATTGCAGAATGATAATCCGGTTCCTGTGCAATCTCAGAAACCAGTTCCGTATAAAGGACTTTCCCTGCGGGGTCAATTACGACCACGGCCCGAGCCAGTAGACCTTTGAGTGGTCCACCGGTCATCAGCAGTCCGTATTTTTTCCCAAATTCATCATTGCGAAAGGTTGACAGCGTAATCACATTTTCGATGCCTTCAGCCGAGCAGAATCTGCCGGCGGCAAAGGGAAGGTCGGCAGAGATGCCCAAAACAACCGTGTTGTCAAGCGATGTGGCTTCCTTGTTAAAACGACGCACGGAAGCAGCACATGTTCCGGTATCGAGACTCGGGAAAATATTGAGCACCACATTTTTGCCTTTAAAATCCGATAATTTTGCTTCAGAGAGATCACTCTTCACCAATATAAATTCAGGCGCCAAAGTACCTTTTACTGGAAGTTCGCCTGTGGTTTGTACGGGATTTCCCTTGAATGTGATATTTGCCATATAATATTTTAATTTAAAACTATTCTGAATAATGCCTTTGTCACAACTACTAAACAAAAGTCTCTTTACAAATGTTCAAGACATTTTCTTTTTTAACGTTCAGTGTGGATGAGCGCTCTGCTGGACCAACTCCTCGCGTAGGTATCTGACGGTGTAACTATGCTCGTTCCCGATGATTTCTTCCGGCGTACCGGTTACAAGGATGTTACCCCCCCTTTCTCCTCCTTCAGGGCCCAGGTCGATAATCCAGTCGGCACATTTGATGATGTCGAGATTGTGCTCAATTACGATCACCGTGTTACCTTTGTCCACCAGCTTATTTAGTACTCCCAGCAGCACGCGGATATCCTCAAAATGAAGTCCGGTGGTCGGTTCATCCAGAACATAGAGCGTGTTGCCGGTATCTGTGCGGGCCAGCTCGGTGGCCAGCTTTACACGCTGGCTTTCCCCGCCCGAAAGGGTGGTTGAGGACTGTCCAAGCCGGATGTATCCCAGTCCAACCTCTTGTAAAACTTTTATTTTATGCAGGATGTTGGGTACATTCTCAAAGAATTCCACCGCCATGTTGATGGTCATATCCAGTACATCGGCAATGGACTTTCCTTTGAAACGAACCTCCAGCGTCTCCCTGTTGTATCTCTTTCCGTGGCATACTTCACAGGGTACCATCACATCGGGCAGAAAGTTCATCTCGACGGTTTTATAACCGTTCCCGCTGCACTGCTCGCACCTTCCCCCTTTCACGTTGAAGGAGAAACGTCCCGGCTTGTAGGCCCGTATTTTTGCTTCCGGCATGCCGGCAAACAGGGCCCGTATATCTGAAAATACACCGGTGTAAGTAGCCGGGTTGGAACGCGGTGTACGGCCAATGGGTGACTGGTCAACGCCCACCACCTTGTCGAGATGCTCCATACCCTTTACTGCCACATAGGGGAGCGGATCTTTCAGGGAACGATAAAATTTCTGGCTGAGAATAGGTTGCAGTGTTTCATTGATCAGGGTCGATTTGCCACTGCCCGATACGCCGGTCACACAAATAAAGGTACCCAGCGGAAATTCAGCTGTCACATTTTTCAGGTTGTTGCCGGTGGCGCCTTCAATCACAAACTTCATTCCGTTTCCTTTTCTCCTTTTTTCCGGAACGGCTATCTCCAGCTTCCCATTGAGGTAGTTGGAGGTCAGCGTATTCTTCTTCAGCATCTCCGAGGGAAGTCCCTCAAACACGACCTCACCACCCTTACGCCCTGCAAAAGGACCCATGTCCACAATATAGTCGGAGGCCAGCATCATATCTTTGTCGTGCTCCACAACCACCACGGAGTTGCCCGAGTCACGCAGTTTTTTCAACGAATCAATCAGCCGATGGTTATCACGTTGATGCAGGCCGATGCTCGGCTCATCCAGGATATAGAGCACATTCACCAGTTGCGATCCTATTTGTGTGGCCAGTCTGATGCGCTGGCTCTCACCTCCCGAAAGCGAGGCTGAGGAGCGGGAGAGCGACAGGTATCCCAGTCCCACATCCAGCAAAAACTGCAGCCGTGAGAGGATCTCTTTTTTTATTTCTTCGGCAATGAGCCGCTGCTTCTCGGTGACATCAGACTCCGAGTTGATGAACCAGTGATACAATTCCTCAATGTCCATCTCTGCTAACTCGGCAATATTCTTCCCGCTGATCCTGAAATGAAGTGCCTCCTTGTTGAGCCGCCTCCCTTTGCACTCTGGACATACCGAGGTGGTGATAAACTGACCCGCCCACTTCTGGGCTGTGGCCGAGGCTTCATCCTCCTGTTGCATCTCGATATATTTAGCCACACCTTCATAGGAGACCATGTAGTTGGAGTTGCCCAGCGACTCGTTTCTGATCTTCAGTCGCTCATCGGTACCATACATGATCTCTTCAATCGCTTCCGGGGGAAAATCTTTGATGGGTGTCTTCAGGGTCATACCATATTTCTCGCAGATGGCAGTGATCTGCCAGAAAAGCAGGTTGCTTCGTTCCTTTCCCAGCGGAGCAATACCGCCTGCGGCAATGCTCAAATCGGAATTGGGAATAATCTTTTCAATGTCGATTTGGTCTACCGAACCGATGCCTTTACAGTGAGGGCACGCTCCCTGGGGTGAGTTGAATGAGAAGTTATGCGGTGCCGGCTCGTTGTACGACAGGCCGGTGGTAGGACACATCAGGCTGCGGCTGTAGTGTCTCACCTCATTGGCATCCACGTCCTGAATAAGTATCAGTCCCGAACCCTGTTTCATGGCGGTGCGGACACTCGCCTTCAGCTTGTCTGCAAACTTATTGGATACCACCAGCTTGTCGATCAGAATCTCTATGTTGTGGTTTTTATATCTGTCTACCCGCATGCCGGGGATAATTTCCCTTACCTCACCATCCACCCGCACATGGAGATAACCTTTCTTGCGAATCTGTTCGAAAAGCTCCTTGTAATGTCCTTTCCTGTTTCTTACCGCGGGGGAGAGTATGTATATTTTCTTGCCGATATACTTCTCCAGGATCAGCTCCAGAATTTGTTCATCGGTATATTTTACCATTTTTTCGCCGGTAATCCATGAGTAAGCATCACCCGCACGGGCATATAGAAGACGCAGGAAGTCATATATTTCGGTGGTGGTACCCACGGTAGATCGGGGATTCTTGTTGGTGGTCTTCTGTTCTATGGAAATCACTGGGCTCAGCCCGGTAATTTTGTCTACGTCGGGCCGTTCCATCTTCCCCAGGAAGCCACGGGCGTAAGCGGAGAAGGTTTCAATATAACGGCGCTGACCTTCTGCAAAGATGGTGTCGAAGGCGAGTGACGATTTCCCACTACCGCTCAGCCCTGTCACTACGGTGAGCGAATCGCGCGGAATGGTCACGTCGATATTCTTCAGGTTGTGCACGCGTGCGCCCTGTACATAAATTTGTTCTGTTTCGGAAGCCATAGTTTGTATAAACGATCGATAACCTCTAAAAGTTTACTTTATCACCCATGCCTGATTATGCACTTTTGGCTTTTCTCCCTTCCTGTAGTACAAACTTTCTTTCGTAGGAATAAGGATGGTGTAGCTCTTTCCGGCGGCATTGCTCAGTTTGTTGCTGCGCAGCCAGGAGTTGAAGTCCTTCAAATGGGCATACGTAATACGATTCTCTTGCGCGAAGGCAACCAGATCGGGGATGGAGCCGGAAACGGTCACCTCTTTAAATTCCATGGGCTTATAGAGATCGGCTGCTTTTAGAATAAATCCATATTGCTGCGGCTGCTCGAAGATCTGTTTGATGGCGAGCATGCGATAGTAATAGCGTGTTGTTTCCTCCACAAGCCAGAGATCAAGCACCTCGTCGGTACGCTGGTCCCTCAGTTCGGTGGTGATGCGTCCTTGTCCTCCATTGTAGGAGAGGGCGGCTGCACTCCAGGACCCATATTTCCGGTAAGCATCTTTCAGATAACGGCAGGCTGCTTCCGTCGATTTCTCAACATGATAGCGCTCATCTACCTCGGTACCCACTTCCAGGCCAAATTGTCTGCCTGTACTTTGTAAAAATTGCCACAGTCCGGCTGCCCGTGCGGGAGAGACTGCGCGTGGGTCGAGGCTGCTCTCTATCACCGCCAGATACTTCAGGTCATCCGGTACACCCTGTTGTCTCAGGATGGGTTCAATGACAGGAAAGATGCGGTTGGCCCGTTTAAGAAGCAACAGGGTGGTGGAGTGGAAGTAGGTGAAGCTGTTCAGCTCCCTGTCCATCCGTTCATATTTGTCATATCGGTCAAAAGCAATCTTTTCTCCGGCAAATTGCATCCTTTCGGGTATTTCTACCGAGGCGGTCATGGAAAGCACCAACGGTTTTTCCGACTCGGTCTTTTCGATGTTGTTGCCCGATGTTAGCAAGAGAAAGACCGCTCCCAGAGAAGCGACTAAAAGAAATATGGTGATAAGCAGTGATTTTTTCATTTTGAATCATATAAAGAGATGAAATCCTCCGGTTTATAGAATTCACCGAAGTAAAGAACAAATTTACAAAAATAATTCCAATACCCAACCGGGCTGAAAATTATCGGCTCTTCGCTTCGTATGCGCATTTTTTCGTAAATTTGTGTTTATATATCCGGAACAGATAGATTATTAGAATGAAACTGAAGACCCCTAAGGCTGTTATAAAGGCACACGACATCAGCCAGCTTCGTTTTCGCGATACTCCCTTCGTGAAGCTGATGAACAAGCGCATATACAACATACTGATGGTTGCTTCCCGCTACGACATGTTTATCCTCGAGGATGACGGACGGGTGGATGAGCAGATATTCAACGAATATACATCGCTTAACCTGCGTTATCCACCCCGTTTTACACAGGTCGGTAACAACAGGGATGCATTGGCAGAGCTGAAACAGAATCATTACGAGCTGATCATCTGCATGCCCAACATGGATAGCAGCGATACCTTCGACCTGGCTAAGCAGACAAAAGCACGTTATCCGGATATCCCGGTGGTATTGCTGACTCCTTTTTCGAAGGCGGTGACGCAGTCATTGAGCAGGGAAGACCTGAGCGGCATCGACTATGTATTCAGCTGGCTGGGTGATACCGATCTTTTGCTGGCCATCATCAAAGTTGTGGAGGACAGGATGAATGTGGATCACGATGTGAAGACGGTGGGTGTGCAGACCATCATGCTGGTGGAAGACTCAGTTCGTTTTTACTCTTCCGCACTGCCGTTGCTTTACAAGTTTGTCCTATCTGAGTCGAAGGAGTTTTCAAAAGAAGCATTGAACGATCACCTGCGCATGTTGCGCATGCGGGGAAGGCCCAAGATCCTTCTGGCCCGTAATTATGAGGAAGCAGTCTCCTATTATCTGAAATATGGCGATAACATGCTGGGCGTGATCAGTGATATGAGCTTCAATGTGAAGGGAGAAAAAGATAAGCAGGCCGGAAAACGACTGGGCGAATGGATAAGAGAAAAAGATCGTTATATTCCCATCATCTATACCTCCTCCGAGTCGGAAAATAGAAAATATATCAACGGTGACAACGCTTTTTTTATCGACAAAAACTCTAAAACCTTTCCACAGGATTTGCGCAGGGCAATCAAGGATAACCTTGGCTTCGGTGACTTCATCATCTCCGATCCGAAAACAAAAGAGGAGATATTCCGCATTAAAAATCTAAAGGAGCTGCAGATGAACATCCGCAATATTCCGGATGACGCACTGTATGAACATCTTTCCAGGAACCATTTCTCCCGTTTCTTCTACTCCCGTGCCATGTTCCCTGTGGCAGAGATGCTCAAAAAAATTGATGTGTCGGAGTATGCCACCATGAACGATGCCCGTGAACTGATCTATGCCACCATCGTGCAATACAGAAAGATGAAGAACACGGGTGTGGTGGCTGTTTTTGAGAAAGATCGGTTCGACCAGTACTCCAACTTCGCCCGCATCGGGGAAGGATCGCTCGGCGGGAAGGGCAGGGGGCTCGCTTTCATTGGCTATATGGTGAAAACACACCTGGAACTGAACCACAATGCCAACTTCCCGGTAACAACTCCCAAAACGGTTGTGCTCTGTACCGATATCTTCGACGAATTCATGGAGGCCAACGACCTTTATACTGTAGCCCTCTCTGATAGAAGAGACGAGGATATACTAAAACACTTTCTGGCGGCAAAGCTTCCCAAAAGACTGGTGAGCGACTTCCTCGTATTTTTCGAAGCCATCGAAGGCCCGGTGGCAATCCGTTCTTCAAGCCTGCTTGAAGACTCACAATATCAGCCATTTGCCGGGATATACTCCACCTATATGATTCCCTATGTGAACGACAAGTATGAGATGGTGCGCCTGTTAAGCAATGCCATTAAAGCAGTATATGCCTCGGCTTTTTATAAAGACAGCAAAGCCTATATGGTGGCCACGCAGAACCTGATAGATCAGGAAAAGATGGCAATCGTACTGCAGGAGGTGGTGGGCTCCCAATATGGGGAGTTATATTATCCTGCTATCTCGGGCGTGGCGCGCTCCATCAATTATTACCCCATTGGCGATGAGAAAACCGAAGACGGCATCATAAACATGGCATTCGGACTGGGGAAATATATTATGGACGGCAATATGGGACTGCGCTTTTCGCCGCTTCACGCTTCCCGCATTCTTCAATTAAGCTCACTCGACCTGGCACTACGCGATACGCAGACGCAGTTTTTTGCGCTCGACCTGGATTCTGTCTCCAAAGACTTTACCATCGACGACGGCTTTAACCTGTTAAAGTTGCGGTTGAGGGAAGCCGAAAAGCAGGGCCCGCTTCGTTATGTGGCTTCTACCTATGATCCCGAAGATCAGGTGATCCGTGACGGTTTCTATGAGGGTGGTCGAAAAATTATTTCTTTCGCCAACATCCTGCAACACGATATGTTCCCGCTTGCCGAGGTACTGGATAAATTGTTGAAAGCAGGACAAAAAGAGATGGGTCGTCCGGTAGAGATTGAGTTTGCCGTAGATATCAGTGATGCACAGTTTGGTTCATTCTACGTCCTGCAAATCAGGCCCATTGTCGACAGCAAAGAGGTAGTTCATGAAACTCTGGAAGAAATAGCGTTGAACAAGACAGTACTCTTCTCACGAAATGCACTTGGAAACGGCATATCGAATGATGTATATGATGTAGTTTACGTAAAATCATCTGCTTTCAATGCTGCCATGAACCCGGTTATAGCCCGCGAGATTGAAAACCTGAACAAGGAGTTTTTGGCAGCAGGTACCAATTACGTCCTTGTTGGTCCTGGTCGCTGGGGATCCTCCGATCCCTGGCTGGGCATCCCGGTAAAATGGCCGCACATCTCACAGGCACGGGTGATTGTGGAGTCGGGAATGGAAAACTATCGTATTGAGCCAAGTCAGGGTACCCATTTTTTTCAAAATCTCACTTCTTTCGGAGTAGGTTATTTTACAATAAATCCCTTTCTGGAAAACGACGGTTTTTTTGATGAAACATTTTTAGATCAACAGCCCGCTGTATATGAGACGGATTATATACGTCAGATACATTTTAGCCAACCCATGTGCATCAAAATAAATGGCAAAAAAAGAATGGGCGTTGTGCTAAAACCATCGGATACGATCTCCTGAAATTTTGTTATGGATGGTTAAATGTTGGGGTTGCATGCAGCATTTTCTCTCTTTTCATCGTCTGGTATCTTGAGAACTCGAGAACTCAAAACCACAAATGAATTATTTATTATTAAAAGAACAACATGATGAAAAGAGCGAGTTATTTGTTTACCGCCCTGTGTCTGGGTGCGATACTGATCGCATGTGACAAGGACGATAATGAAAAAGCTAAATTGACATTCAGCAAAAATAAAGTGGAAGTATCCGTAAACGAGAGCGATACCATCACGGTGAGTGGTGGGGTAACTCCTTACACGGTATTGGAAGGTGACAAGACAATTGCCGTTGCCACAGTTACCAGTGCCAAAACTAAAATTGCCGTCAAAGGCCTGAAGAAGGGTAACACCACAGTGAAGGTTACCGATAAAAACGGGGTGAATGCCACACTTCCTGTGACTGTAGCCGAATAACCGTATTGGTTCTATTCTTTAACGGTATCACCCGACTGTTGCGCGGCAGAGGGTGATACCGTTTTTTAAAACAAAACAGCCATCCTGATGTTAAATGAATAGGAAAAATAACGAAAACAAAACCGGAAATGACAAAATTACCACTGACCCTCCTCCTTTTTTTCTGTGCCCTCGGATTATTTTCTCAAAATAGACCCATAATGAATCACGACGCTTACCTGAATGACTGGAAAAAAGTGACTGAGTTCGAGCAAAAATCACTTCCACGTTCCGCAGCCGGGATCGTCGACCAGATACTGCACAGGGCAATACAGGAGAAAAATGGCCCACAGGTGATCAAAGCGCTGATTCATCAGGGGAAATATGATCTGGCACTGGATATGCAAAACGATACGCTTATCTTCCGGAACCTGGATGAGATGGCGAAGAAGAGCACCGATGTGGTGGAGCAGTCGGTACTCCATTCCATGCTGGGTGAACTGTATCTGCAATACTACAGCAGAGACCGGTGGACCATTGATCGACGTACGGAACTGGGTGATTTTGTACCGTCCGACATGAAAGAATGGACGAGGGAAATCTTTTATCGTAAGGTGACGGAACACCTGAACGCCTCGCTCGTTTCCGAAAATGAACTTTTAAATGCCGACGTGGTATCCTTCGCAGCGGTGGTGGAAACGGGAAAGGACTCCCGCATCTTTTATCCCACGATGTATGATTTTCTGGCAAATCGTGCCATTGAGATATTCAGACAGATAGAGACGGATGAGGATCTACGCCGCACACTCACCCGCAAAAATATTACACCCTCTTCGTTATTTTCTCCTGCGGATGAGTTTGTGTCCATCTCGTTCAATCCGCAGCCATCGGAATACAGATTGTGGACGCTTGAAACTTACCGGCAACTGATGGCTTCCCTGCTCAAAAGAGAGATGCAGCAATCGGTATTGTTGACAGAGCTGGATAAACTCGATTATTTGTCGGTATTACACGCAGTCTATACAACCCGGGCTCTGCCCTCTCTGCAACAATTACAGGATAAATGGAAGGGAAATGAGATATCAGTCGAGATCATTGATAAAACGGCTGAATTGTACCAGCGCCGTATTTGGGAAATGCCAGACAGCGACAGCCTCCAACGTGTGGAAAAAACCCGGGAACTGTATGATCTGTTGCGAACCGGCATCGGCAGATATCCGGAATACCGGCGGGTATCGATACTGGAGAACCGCCTTCAGCAGCTGACACAACCTCAGTATTCGGTTTCAGGGAAAAAGACATTTCCGGTAAAAGGAACTAAAAGGCTGAAGGTCACATTTAAAAATCTTGTATCACTCAATGCGAAGTTATATAAGATAGGTTCTTCGGCAGACGTATTGATGGCTCAATATGGGGACGGTCGTACGATGGATAATAAAAGAACCTTTCTGGAAAATATTCCGGTTCCTTTGCCCGATATGGCCGAATACCTGCAGGGCGATACCCTCATTGAGGTGTTCGTTGACGCTCCCGGGGTTTACCAGCTCACGTTTGACGCATCACCCGAAGCATCAGAAAACAATCGTTCCGATTATTATTTTGCCGTTTCCGACCTTTCTGTTTTTACCCGCTCTTCTGCAAAAGATCGATATGACTTCTTTGTGGTAAACAGGGTTACGGGCGAACCGGTGAAAGGCGCGAAAATAAATATATACAAACTGCCGGGCAACTGGCGCAATTCCACGCTTACTGCGGTGGAGACCCTTTCTGCCGATAAACAGGGGATGGCTGTCTACCGGAAAGAGATCCCCAACCAGGATGTTTTTTATCATGCCGTTGCAGGGAAAGACAGCGGTTCGTTGCTAAGCCGGCTTCCTTATGCGTATTACGACTACTCCGACAGTGATCCCGCCGGACAGGAAACTGCGACAATCTTTACTGACCGGAGCCTCTACCGGCCCGGACAAACCCTCTTTTTCAAGGCCATATTAACCCGCACGACTGCAGATGAAAGCGTTGTTGTGACGGATAAAGCGGTAGACTTTGTATTGCGGGATGCCAACAGCCGGGAAATTTCGAAGCAGACGTTGGTGACCGGCGAATATGGATCGGTATCGGGAGAATTTTCGTTGCCGCAAGGCCTCCTTCCGGGAAATTTTACCATAGAAACAGCAGCGGGAAGTGTGGGTTTTCATGTGGAAGAATATAAACGGCCCTCATTTGAAGTGACTTTTGAAAAGATAGAGCAGACCTACAAGTTCGGCGAAGCGGTCACCCTGAAGGGCAAAGCACAAAACTTTTCGGGCATTGCACTGCAACATACGGAGGCAGACTGGCGCATCACCCGGCAGCAACCCTGGTGGTGGCGATGGGGTGGCACACCGGAACATTTCTCGGAGGGCGTGGTCACTACCGACGAGAATGGGGCATTTGAGATCACCTTCACGCCCACAAAACCCGATGAGCAACATTCGCTCAAATCCATGTTCTCATTTGTGGTGGAGGTTTCCGTGACCGATCTGAACGGGGAGACACAGACGGGAACCTACACCGTGACGGTGGGCGATCTCTCCATGACACTGGAGACAAATATTCCGGCACGACTGGAGAAAGAGAGTGACCGGCAAATCACAATTTCCGCTAAAAATACCGACGGCGCAGATATTGCGGCCAAGGGAACCTATCAACTTTACTCAATAAAGGAGAATGACTCCATCGACCGGATTGTGCTTGAAGGCGATTTTGTGACAGGGCAGCAACCCGACCTTCAAAAGAGACTAAACAGGTTGTCTTCCGGAAAATACCGGATCAGGCTGCTGGCTGAAGACGATCGGGAAAATCAGGTTGAGGCAGAGAAGGATTTTGTGCTCTATTCCTTTACGGATAAACGTCCCCCCATCAAAACCAATGAGTGGCTCATAGAAAAGAAGACTTCCTTCTCTCCCGGTAAGCAAGCGGAGGTGATCCTGGGTGCGTCGGATCAGATTCATGTTTTGTATGAACTGTGGCAGGAAAACAGCCTGCTGGAAAGAAAATGGATAAAGCTGAAAAACGAAAACCGCCTTTTCATCATCCCCTATAACAGCCAATACAAGGAGGGCGTTACCTTGATGCTTACTTACGTGAAGGAAGAGCAATTCTTCGCTCACAAAGTAGAGATACGCCCGGAAAAAGAGAATAAGACGTTGAAAGTAACACTCGATATATTTCGTGATAAGATTCGTCCCGGAGCCAAAGAGGAGTGGCAGATAACGGTTACCGATGCCAAAGGCAATCCGTCGATGGCAGAAGTACTGGCTTCGATGTACGATTTTTCATTGGACCGGATTTATCCGTCACAACCCTGGAACCTTACGCTCTTCCCGTACAACCGGTATCGCTCCATGATGGAACTGCGCAGTGATCAGTCTTTCAATCCCGGGATGGCGTCGGGAAACTTTCTTATTCCAGTGAAAGATGAGACTCCTTTCTTGTCCGACCGTTTCAACTGGCATGGATTTTCTTTGTATAATAACAGGATGATGCTGAGAGGAGGACAGCTGAATGAAAGCGTGGTTGTAGGATACGCACAGCCCAAACAGCAGAATGGGGTGGTGACTTCCGAAATGTCACTTGATATGGCCATGGAGGAAGAGAACGAGATAATCGGCCGTGATGCAAATGGCGTACCTCCATCGCCGTCGCTCATGGAAGCGGATGCGCCTCCCTCCATCCGCCAGAACTTTTCCGAGACAGCCTTATTCTATCCCCGTCTCAAAACAAATGAAAAGGGAGAGACTCAGATTGCCTTCACCGTGCCCGAAAGCAATACCAAATGGCGTTTCAGGGTGCTGGCACACGATAAAAACCTGAAAAGCGGAACCGCAGAGGCGTTTACCGTGTCACAAAAAGAACTGATGGTCACTCCCAATATGCCGCGCTTCCTGCGTCAAGGAGACAGAACGGCCATCTCCACCAAAATTTCCAACCTTTCAGATAGCACCCAAACCGGAAAAGTGATGCTGGAATTTTTCAATCCGGCCACAGATGAGGTGTTGGATAATATTTCAGTGCCCAACCCGATGAAGGAATTCTCACTGGCCAAAGGAGCCTCTTCCGATGCATCCTGGATATTTGATGTTCCTTCGGGTAGCGATCTGCTTGGCGTGCGCATCGTGGCACGTACTGCACAATTCAGCGACGGTGAACAGCATGCGCTGGCTGTACTGCCTAACCGGATGCTGGTAACCGAAAGCATGCGACTCGACGTGAACGGGAACCAGTCGAAGACATTTACGATGGACCGCCTGCTAAACAACCCGTCGGAATCAGCCCGTGATTACCGTCTTACGCTTGAGTTTGCCTCCAACCCGACATGGTACGCTCTACAGGCTCTGCCTGTGCTGGGAGAACCGGTGAGTGACAATGCGGTATCCTGGTTTGCTTCTTTTTATGCCAACACGCTGGGCGCGCACATTGGTAAAGCATATCCCAAGGTTACTGCCATGATCGAAGCCTGGAAAAAACAGGACGGAAGCAAAGAGACGCTTCTCTCCAATCTGGAGAAAAACCAGGAACTGAAAAATATCCTGCTGGAAGAGACCCCCTGGGTACTTGAAGCAGGCACCGAAGCAGAACAAAAAGAAAAATTGTCCCTGCTTTTCGACCTGAACCGAAGCGACAACCTTACCCGTACTGCCCTTGGCCGTTTGCAGGAGCTGCAGACCAACCAGGGTGGCTGGAGCTGGTTCAAAGGTTTCAGCCCCGGTGTCGGCATCACACACTATATTTTGTATGGTTTCAGCCAGCTGAGAGAACTGAATGCAGCGGAGTTTACCGGTGAAACGCTCGCCATGCAGTCGCGGGCAATCGGTTTTATCGATGCGGAAGCCGTCCGTCGCTTCAATGAACTCAAAAGACTGAATAAGGACTGGAAGAATATCAAATCAATCTCCCTCGCCGACCTGGAGTATCTGTACGTCCGCAGTGCTTACGCACAATATCCGATGGATAAGGAAATAAAAGAGATGACTGCCTTCTACCGCTCCGTCGCAGAGAAGCACTGGACATCATACGGCCTTTATGAACGTGCACTCGTCGCACTGCTTTTGCAGCGGGAAGGTAAGAGCCGGGTGGTGCAGCAGATACTTAACTCATTCCGTGAGCATGCATCCGTCTCGGAAGAAATGGGAATGTACTGGCTTAATAATCGAGCAAATGTGTTTATGTCGCAGTCGGCAGTTTCTGTCCACACCTTTATCATGGATGCTTTCCGTGCGGGAGGCGCCAAAGAGGGCGAGACGGACAATATGAAGCGCTGGCTGCTGAAACAAAAGCAAACGCAGATGTGGGAATCTACCCATGCCACCGCCGATGCAATCTATGCGTTGCTGAGTACCGGCGGCGACTGGTTTGCTACACAGGGAGAGACAGTTATTACAGTAGGTGACCGGCTTGTGGAGCCGGAGAGCCGTGAACCGGGTACCGGCTATTTCCGGAAAAGTTGGAGTGCGGGTGAGATTGTCCCCGAAATGGGCAAGGTCACGGTAACTCACCGGGGGAATGCTCCTGCCTGGGGTGCGTTATACCGTCAGTATTACGAGGCACTGGATAAAATCGGCAAGATCGATGCATCCCTCGACATAGAAAAACAATTGTTTGTAGAACAAACCGATAAATCAGGAACCCGACTGGTGCGCATTACCGAAGAGAATCCGCTCGGGGTGGGTGATAAGGTGGTGGTGCGACTGACGCTGCGTAGCGACCGTGATCTGGAGTTCGTACATCTGAAGGATATGCGGGCTGCCGCTTTGGAGCCGGCCAGTCAGCTCTCCGGCATTGCATGGCAAAACGGGCTGCTCTACTATCAAACATCAAAGGATGTCTCCACCAACTTCTATTTCGATCTGCTTCCCCGAGGAACCTATATCTTCGAATATGCAGTCTACGTAAATCGAGCCGGTAGCTATGCCAACGGCATCACGACGGTTCAGTGCATGTATGCACCTGAGTTCACTTCGCACACAGAAGGAATCAGAATTATTGTTAAACAATAAACCGGAAAGAAACTTAATTGTTACTTTTGTGTCTTATGTAAATAAGATGGTTTAAATAACAGATATCACAATGAAGAAATTAGGTTTTATCTTTCTGCTTAGCATGTTTGTAGGTGGTGCTGCTTTGGCACAACAGAAACCTGACATGGATTTTAAGCGCACAGAGCATAACTTCGGCACCATCAAGGAAGAGCTTGGTGCAGTTACCACCCAATTTGAGTTTACCAACACCGGTAAAAGTCCCCTGATCATACAACGTGTCTCAGCATCGTGCGGGTGTACCACACCGAGCTACACACGCGAACCGGTTTTGCCCGGCAAAAAGGGAACCATTTCCGCAAAATATTCCACGGTACGCCGTCCGGGTACCTTTAACAAGACCATTACCGTCTACACCAATGTCCCCGATACGGTCTATGTGCTTACCATCAAAGGAAACGTAACGCCAAAACAATAGTGCTACCGTTATTCAATATATAAGCCGAATGAAGTATCTTTGTAAAAGCTTCATTCGGTTTTTAATTTTATCAGCATACAATGGAACATCCCGAAAATGACCCGAATTACAAAGGACTGAGTGTCAATAAAGGTGTAGCTCAACCTCCCAGTGTGAACCCCTATCTGAAGAAAAAGATCCGGGCCGGTCATCATTCCGTATCTGAATATGTGGAAGGCATCCGGTCAGGAAACAGGGTAATCCTTAGTCAGGCGGTCACCCTGGTGGAGAGTTCACGTCCCGATCATCAGGAGAAGGCACAAGCCATCATCGAACAATGTATCCCATACTCCGGCAATTCCATCCGTGTGGGTATTACCGGCGTTCCGGGAGCTGGGAAAAGCACCTCCATCGATACCTTTGGCATGCATCTGCTGAAAAAGGGACATAAGCTGGCAGTGCTGGCCATAGATCCGTCGAGTGAGCGTTCTCTGGGAAGCATCCTGGGCGATAAGACCCGCATGGAAAAACTATCGGTGGCGCAGGATGCTTTTATCCGTCCTTCACCGTCGGCAGGCTCACTGGGCGGTGTGGCAAGAAAAACAAGGGAGACCATCATACTCTGTGAAGCAGCGGGATTCGATTATGTTTTTATTGAGACGGTGGGTGTGGGACAGTCGGAGACTGCAGTGCATTCAATGGTCGATTTTTTTCTGCTCATTCAGCTTGCCGGTACCGGCGATGAGTTACAGGGAATAAAAAGGGGTATCATGGAGATGGCCGATGGCATTGTGATCAACAAGGCCGACGGAGATAATATCGACAAAGCGAAGATGGCACGTCGGCAACTGCGCAATGCCCTTCATCTCTACCCGCTTCCGGAGTCGGGATGGACACCCGAGGTGCTGACTTATTCTGGTTATTATAACATTGGTATCGTAGAGATCTGGAATATGGTGGACCGGTATATCGACTTTGTGAAGAAGAATGGATATTTCGATCGCAAACGAAATGAACAGGCCAAGTACAGAATGTACGAAACAATTAATGAGCATCTTCGCAACAGCTTCTATCATAATCCAGAGATTGCAGATCTGTTGATCCGACTCGAAGAAGATCTGCTTAAGTGCCGTAAAAGCTCTTACGCAGCTGCCAAGGAAGTACTCGACCGATACGATGAATTGAAAAAATAAAAAAAAATCGCTTATTTGGATACAACGGTATCACTTTTTCCGTAATTTTGCACCATCCAATCAGAAGGCGCATTCTTCTAACGGTTAGGAAAATTGTTTCTCAGGCAATGAATAGCGGTTCGATTCCGCTATGCGCTACAAAAAAAGCGAGGCTCAACGGCCTCGCTTCTATTTTTTAACAGAAACCGGGATCATTCTTCATTTCCTTCGTCCATGTTATGGAATACATTCTGTACATCCTCGTCTTCTTCAAACTTATCCAGAAGCTTATCAATCTGAGCTCGTTGTTCCTCATTGAGGGTCTTGGTATCGTTCGGTATGCGTTCAAATTCGGCAGAGTGAATCTCAAAACCGTTTTCTTCGAGGTAGGACTGAATGTCGGCGTATGATTTGAAATCACCGTAGAGCAGGATTTCCCCTTCATCCGGTACCACCTCATCCACTCCGTAGTCAATCAGCTCCAGCTCGAGATCTTCGAGTGAGACACCCTCTTTCTCTGCTATTTTGAAGACACATTTGTGATCGAACAAAAATTCGAGGCTTCCCGAAGTACCCAACGAACCGCCATGCTTGTTGAAATAGCTGCGCACGTTGGCCACGGTACGCGTTGGGTTGTCGGTAGCCGTCTCCACCACGATGGCAATGCCGAACGGTCCATAACCCTCATAGACCATCTCCTTGTAGTCCGACACATCCTTGTCTGTTGCCTTCTTGATGGCGCGCTCCACATTCTCTTTGGGCATGTTCTCTTTTTTTGCCTGTTGCTCCAGTACCCGCAACCGGGGGTTGGTGGAGGGGTCGGGACCACCCTCACGGACGGCAATGGTAATCTGTTTTCCCAGTTTGGTGAAGACGCGGGCCATATTGCCCCAACGTTTCATCTTGGTCGCTTTTCTATATTCAAATGCTCTTCCCATATTTTTATGAATCTGATCCTCGGGCCTTTCTGCAAAGGCTCAACGGGTCTGTTTTATATTAATCTCTTATTTTATTGGCACATCATCACATTGGCACATTATTAGCACATTCAACTATCTCAACTGTGCTCCCAGTTCCTTTTCCAGATTCTGTCTGATCTTCTGCATTACGGCATCGATCTGTTTGTCGTTTAATGTTTTCTCTTCATCCTGCAGTAGGAAGTTGACCGCGTAGGATTTCTTTCCCTCGGGTAGGTTTTTTCCTTCGTATACATCGAAGAGGGTTACCTCTTTCAGTAGTTTCTTTTCCGACTTCAGTGCGATCTTTTCTATTTGTGCAAAGGTGATCTCTTTGCCGATCAGCAATGCCAGGTCCCTGCTTACTGCCGGAAATCTGCTTATTTCGGCGAATTGCACCTTATGTTCTTCCGATTCTTTCATCAATGCATCCCAGTTCATCTCTGCAAAGTAGACCGCCGTATCGATATCAAAGAGATGACTTATTTTCGGGGAGACGATGCCGAAGCTGCCGATGCTTTGTTTGGCAGTGCGGATGGTCATACCGATAGAGAAGAGTTCATTTTTCAACGGTTCAAACTGCACGCTATCCATGTTGGTACCCAGCCTTTTTAAAATGTTCTCCAGATGCGCTTTCAGCTCAAAGACGGAGCTTTGTTCTTCTGCCGTAGCCCAGCTTTTGTGGGTGCGTTTGCCGCAGATCCACAATCCGATGCGTGTTTCCTCGGCATATTGGGCGAGGATTTCATCTTCTCTTTTTTTGTCCGCATCGTAGCGGTAGCAGTTCCCGAATTCATAAAAACGCAGGTCGCCATGTTTGCGGTTGCGGTTATAGGCAATGCTTTCGAGTCCGCCAAAAAGCAGTGTCTGACGCATCACGCTCAGGTCGTTGCTCAACGGGTTCACCAGTGACACACAATGCGATGCGGGATAGCTCTCCAGTCCTTCGTAATATGATTTTTTTGTGAGTGAGTTGTTCATGATCTCACCAAAACCGTTTGCCGAAAGCTGTTCAGAGATGAGTGTCTGCAGCTTGTGCTTTCGGTCGGTCGGTGTCTGATAAGAGAGGTTGGCTCTCAGCGCATCACTGATCTCAATGTTGTTGTAACCGTAGATGCGGAGAATATCTTCAATCACATCCACGTCGCGGGTCACATCCACGCGATAGGTAGGGATACACAGTGTAAGCTCCTCCTCATTTTCGTGTGTCACAGCAATCTCCAGGCTGTGTAAAATATTTTTTATGGTTTCCCGGGGGATGACCTTTCCGATCAGTGCATCCGTCTTTTTATAGGAGAGTATCACTTCTCGCGGTGCAACCGGTTCGGGATATACGTCGCGTATATCTCCCGTTATCTCGCCGCCTGCCAGCTCTTTCACCAGCAGTGCTGCCCGTTTCAGAACATACACCGTATTATTCGGGTCGGCTCCCCGCTCAAAGCGGAAGGAGGAGTCGGTATTCAGCCCATGTCGACGGGCGGTTTTCCGTACCCAGGTGGGATTGAAGTAGGCCGATTCCAGGAAGAGGTCTCTGGTCTCTTCGGTTACACCCGAGTAGAGGCCGCCGAATACACCGGCAATGCACATCCCCTCTTCGGCATTGCAGATCATCAGATCCCGTTCACTCAGGGTACGTCCCTGCTCATCGAGTGTGACGAACTTCGTCCCTTCGGGCAGAGTACCTACCACCACTTCGTTTCCACTGATATGTGCCGCATCGAACGCATGCATGGGATGTCCGGTCTCGTGCAAAACGAAGTTGGTGATGTCCACAATGTTGTTGATGGGACGCAGGCCGATGAGCAGCAGTTTATTTTTCAGCCAATCGGGGCTCTCCTTTACGGTGACACCCCGGATGGTAAGCCCAGAATAGCGGGGACAGGCTTCCCTGTTTTCTACCACCACTTCTATGCCGCCTTCTTTTTTGTCGGTGGTAAATGCGTCGACCGATGGTCTGGTCAGCCTCCCTGGCTTCCCTGCCTGATGAAGCCAGGCTGCCAGGTCACGTGCCACGCCGTAGTGTGAAGCCGCATCCACCCTGTTTGGTGTGATGTCTACTTCCAGCACATAGTCGCTCTTCACATTGTAATATTCTTTTGCGGGCATACCCACGGGCGCATCGCCCGGGAGCACGATGATGCCCTCGTGGGAGGTGCCGATGCCGATCTCATCTTCGGCGCAGATCATACCCAGCGACTCCTCACCCCGTATCTTCGAACGTTTTATTGTAAATTCCTCGTCGCCCGCATAGAGTCTGGTGCCCACGGTGGCTACCACCACTTTCTGCCCTGCTGCCACGTTGGGAGCACCGCACACAATCTTCAACGGTTCACCACCATTGCCAATGTTTACGGTGGTCAGATGCAGGTGGTCGGAGTTGGGATGGTCCACACAGGTAAGTACCTCTCCGATGACCAAACCTTCGAGTCCCCCTTTGATGGTTTGAATTTCCTCCACGCTCCCTGTTTCCAGTCCGATTGAGGTGAGGACATCCGCAGTTTCCTGCGGTGATAAATCAAATTGCAGATACTCTTTGAGCCAGTTATACGAAATATTCATTGTTATAGATTGAATCTGAATGGATCAGACAGAATTGAAACCGGTGAGATTTGGATAAAAATAATGCCGAATCAGGAAAACCAGTCTCAGACAATCTGTTTGAACCTGTAAAAAGTCCGGTTTCATACAGACGGTGCTGTTCTGTTTGAAATTGAGGCCAAAATTACAAAAAAATGCTGAGAATACGCAGAAACAGATGATTGATTTCTGAGAATGAAGCGGGGGCGGTTTCAAAAAGATGAACCGCCCCCCTACATTATTTTATGCTTTATTTACTACGGAATTAATATCCCCTGATGGCTTTCACGCCCGGGAGAACTTTTCCTTCAATCATTTCAAGCAGTGCACCACCGCCAGTAGAAACGTACGATACCTTGTCGGCATGGCCGAACTTGTTCACACAAGCTACAGAGTCACCACCACCCACGAGAGAGAAGGCTCCTTTTTCCGTGGCTTCCACAATCGCATCGGATACGGCATGGGAGCCTTTGGCGAAGTTGTCGAATTCGAATACACCCACCGGTCCGTTCCAGAGGATGGTCTTTGAGTTTTTGATCACCTCGCTGAATGCTTTTTCAGATTCAGGGCCAATGTCAAGTCCTTCCCATCCATCGGGTATTTCATTTACAGAAGCATATCCTGTGTTTGCATCATTGCTGAAGCTGTCTGCTATCTTGGCATCTGTGGCCAGTACCAGGTTTACTCCCTTTCCTTTGGCCATTTCCACGATCTCTTTTGCCAGATCGAGCTTGTCGTCTTCCACGATGGAGTTTCCGATTTTTCCCCCGAAAGCCTTGACAAAAGTATAGGTCATCCCTCCGGCGAGGATCAGATTATCCACCTTGTCGAGCAGGTTCTTGATGATGTCAATCTTGCTGGAAACCTTCGATCCACCCATGATGGCGGTGAAGGGACGTTCTGTTTCTTTCATCACCTTTTCCACGGCGGTGATCTCATTTTGCAGCAGGTAGCCGAAAAGCTTGCTGTTGGCATCGAAATAATCGGCAATCAGTGCAGTAGATGCGTGGGCACGGTGAGCGGTTCCAAAGGCGTCATTCACATACACATCGGCATAGGAAGCCAGTTTTTTGGTGAATTCCTTTTGTGAGTCCTTTACCGCCTTCTTTGCCGCAGCAGTCTCCTCTGCCGAAGCGTCTTCCGCGAGGCCGCGGGGTTTGCCCTCTTCCTCGGCATAAAAACGAAGGTTCTCCAGCAGCAGGGCTTCTCCCTGACGCAAGGCCGCAGCCTTTGCTTCCGCCTCTTCGCCGATGCAGTCGTTCGCGAATTGTACATCCACACCCAGCAGTTCGGATATACGGTGCAAAATATGGTGCAGTGAAAATTTATCGGTCGCTCCTTTTGGTCGTCCCAGGTGTGATCCGATGATCAGGCTGCCGCCATCTTTCAGGATCTTTTTCAATGTAGGGATGGCCGCGCGGATGCGTGTGTCGTCTGTGATGTTGAAATTCTCATCGAGCGGAACATTGAAATCCACACGCACGAATGCCTTTTTGCCGGCAAAATTAAAAGAGTCCATTGTTTGCATAGTTCAGTATATTTTATGAATTGTAATCCGAAATAATTTGCAAAGGTAGGAAAATATATGGAAATTTTTCCGTAATGGTCACTGAAAATTTATGCGTTTCTGATGACTACTTCGTAAGTTACCGGGACTGCTTTTTTGTACATGGCCAGTACACCGCAATAAGTGTCGAACGACATTTTGCAGGCTCTTTCCAGTTTCTCTTTCGGGAGGTCGTCTCCTTCAAACTCATAGATGACATGGATTGAGGTGTACTGTTTGGGATGCTCTTCAGCCACCTCTGCATTGATACGAACATCAAATTTTTTCAGTTCGATGCGCATTTTACGTGCCATGGTCACAATATCAAGTCCCGTACATCCGGCTGCCGATACCAGCAGCAGTTTTTTTGGCCCGGGACCGGCATTGTCGCCTCCCGATGCTGTGGGGATATCTATGGTGACGGTATGTCCGTCGATATCCGTATCAAAAATATTGTTTTCTCTCCAATTGGATTGAATGGAATGTGTTGCCATAAGATTTTTTTTATAATTTAACAGCTGATTGTCGCACTTTAAATCTAAACAATTCAGAACCTGTTTGGTTCGTAAAAAGTTATCACCGAGTGAAGGGTTTGTCGAAAGCTTATATTTCCGGATGAAATACCACCGCAGATAGATAAAATAACATCAAAAAGAAACCATTCGTTTTACAAAGTGTTATATTTGTGAAAAAAAAGAGGGCATATGATTGATCACAATGCAAAGGTTTTACTGATATATACCGGTGGAACGATCGGAATGGTGGAGAATATGGAAACCGGGGCGCTGGAACCATTTAATTTCAGCCATCTGCACTCCAACATGCCCGAAATAAAGCGATTGAAGTTTCAGGTGGAAACCCATCTCTTTGAACCGCCGATCGATTCATCGGATATGTCGCTTGTCGTGTGGCAACAGATGGGCAGGGTGATTGAAGACAATTACGACGGTTACGACGGATTTGTGATTCTGCACGGTACCGATACCATGGCATATACAGCTTCGATGCTGGGTCTCATGCTGGAAAACCTAACCAAGCCGGTGATCCTGACGGGATCACAACTCCCTGTGGGCAAGCTGCGCACCGATGGCAAGGAAAATCTGATTACCGCCCTCGAGATTGCGGCCGACAAGGATGAAGCAGGTCGACCCATAGTTCCGGAGCTCTGTATATATATGCAAAATCTATTGATGCGCGGGAATCGTACCACCAAGGTGAATGCCGATAACTTCAGCGCTTTCACCAGCCCCAACTATCCCTACCTGGCCGAGGCTGGACTGAATATCCGGTATAATGATAAGTTTATTCTGCAACCGGACTATAGCAAGCCGGTCCGTTTCAACTATGCAATGGATCCTCATGTAGTTGTGTTGAAATTATTTCCCGGTATCTCACTTGAGGCAGTGAGTGCGAATCTGAACATTCCCGGTCTGCGTGGTATGATTTTAGAAACTTACGGTACCGGCAATTCTCCCAGTCTCCCCTGGTTTATTCATCTGTTGAGGGAGGCTATTGATCGGGGCATGGTGATGGTGAACGTGACGCAGTGTCTTTACGGGAACGTGAAGATGCACCGCTACGGGAATGGGCAGCAGCTGGAAAGGTTGGGTGTGGTAAGTGGCTACGATATTACCACCGAAGCTGCATTGGCCAAGCTGATGTTACTTTTTGGCAAATACAAATCCCCGGCTGATGTGAGACATCTGATGCAGGAATCTCTCCGGGGCGAAATGACTGTTTAACGAATTTTGTTTTGTGTAATGCCGTGAAATCATCCGAAGGGTTTTATCTTTGCCTTCATCATTGAAATAAAACCGGGATTTCACGAAGAAAAAGAATTGTATCCGGAACACACCAATGTTTGTCCGAAAGTTCTTTTGTACTCTGTCGTGAAAAACCCCACAAAGAAAATCAAATGAATAACCTGGACTACGGAATAATTGGCAACTGCCGCACGGCAGCCTTGGTGTCAAAAAGAGGAAGCATCGACTGGTTCTGCCTGCCCGACTTCGATTCACCCTCAATTTTTGCAAAGCTCCTGGACGAAGAGAAGGGTGGCAGTTTCCATTTTGAAGTATCGGACGATTACCGCATCACCCAAAACTATCACGGCCACACCAATATTCTCCTTACACGGTTTGAATCACCTGAGCATGGTTTCATCGTCTTCGATTATATGCCCCGCTACCGGACAGAAGAAATCCGGTATTATATGCCTCCCGAAATACATCGCTACATCCGTGTAATAAAGGGACGACCTAAACTGCGGGTAATCTACGATCCGCAAATCAATTATGCCCGTGAACGGGCGCATCACGAGATTGTGGGCAACAGCTACATCAAGACTTATTCGGAAGAAGATTCGGAAGATAAAGTTTATCTTTATACCAGCATGGATATGGAGAAGATTTTAACCAGGGAAGAGATGGAGCTCGTGGATCATCAGTTCTTTCTTTTGTCTTACAACCAGAAGCTGGTAACCATAGACCTCCAGCGTATTCTGCTCGAATATGAACGTACCAAAGTATACTGGCTTAACTTTTCAAATCGCTCCCGGCATTATCTGCAATATAACGACATGATCCAGCGAAGCCTCCTTGTACTGAAGCTGCTATCTTATCAAAATTCTGGAGCGATGTTGGCTGCGGTAACTACCAGCCTGCCCGAAACCATCGGTGAGACACGCAACTGGGATTACCGCTATTGCTGGCTGCGTGATGCTTCCATGTCGATTGATACACTATTATTCATGAAGCAGAAGACGGCGGCAGAGCGGTTTATCGGCTTTGTGAAGCGCATCCTGAAGTCGTCACGAGAGGAGTCCATCCAAATTATGTACGGCATACGGGGAGAGCGTGACCTCATCGAGGAAGTGCTCCCTCACTTAAGCGGCTATGCCAACTCCCATCCGGTGAGAATTGGGAACGCGGCTTATCATCAGGTACAAAATGACTCCATTGGCTACTTGCTGGATATCATCTACAAATATTATCTCTACTTTCCCGGCACCCTCGACGAGGTGGAGGAGATATGGGAGATCATCAAGAACCTGGTGCGGGCCGTGCTGGCTTCGTGGCAGAAGCCCGACAGGAGCATCTGGGAATACCGGACCCGGGAAAAGCATTTTGTTTTCTCAAAGGTGATGAGCTGGGTGGCTGTAGACAGGGCATCACTCATTGCGGAGCTCCTGCAAAGAGATTATTATGCCGAAAAGTGGCGTAATGAAGCGGCCATGATCAAGGCTGAAGTACATGAAAAAGGATGGAATGAAGAGATGCAGTGTTTCACGCAGGCATATGACAATACCGATCACGACTCATCCTTGCTGCTGATGCAGTTTTATGATTTTATTGAGCCTGATAATGAGCGATATGTGAAAACTGTGAAAGCAATTAAAGAGAACCTTTATCATGAAGGGCTGATGTACCGGTATAAGGCGGAGGATGATTTCGGGGTACCCACCTCATCCTTTACCATTTGCACATTCTGGCTGGTGGAAGCGTTGTACATGATTGGTGAGCAGGAAGAGGCGAAGGAGATTTTTGAGAAACTGATCTCCTATTCAAATCACGTGGGTTTATATAGTGAAGATCTCGACTTTGAAACCAAACGACAACTGGGTAACTTCCCACAGGCCTATTCACATCTGGCATTGATCAATACGGCAGTACTCTTTTCGGAGGAGAAACAGTTGTCGAAATTTATTCGGCCCTGATGTTTTTACCTTCATTGTGGCCGGGTGCATCTCCATGTATTTTTGCAAATGAGCCGGGATAATTTGTGTTAATGAAATCAATCAGTTTCTCCCGCACCTCAACCCGCAGATCCCAGTTGCTGGATGAATTGGAACTGCTGACCAGCACCCTGAGTTCTTTATACCACTCTCTGCTGTCGGTCACCTGTATATTCTGTACCCTTCCGTCCCAGTGAGGGTTGTCAGTCACCAGACGTGCTAACTCCTGACGAAGAGGCTCCACCGGCAAATCATAAGAGACATACAGCATGGCAGTACCCAGGATGTTGGAAGAGTTGCGCGTCCAGTTCTGGATGGGGTTGTTCAGGAAATAATCGATCGGCACAATCAGGCGCCGCTCATCCCATATCTTCACCACGGCATAGGTGATGTTGATCTCCTCAATTCTTCCCCATTCCCCTTCAATGACGACCACGTCATCGAGCCTTATGGGTTGTGTAAAAGCGATTTGTATACCCGAGAAAACCTGACCGAAGCTCCGCTGAGCCGCAAAACCGATGATGATTCCCGCAACCCCGGCCGAGGCCAGCAGGCTCACACCCAGTTGTCGGACCGAGTCAATGGTCATCAGGGCTATGGAGACAAAGATAAACGCTACGGTGATCACGGCAATTCTTTCAATCATGCTGATCTGCGTCAGTCTTTTTCTTGCCTCCAGGTTGTCGGGATGCTGAATATCGAACTTCTTTTGCCAGAAATGAAACAATGCCCGCACAATTTGTATGATGAGCCACCCGATGGTGAGGATAAGCAGGATGCGGCTTATCTGTTCAAAAAGAGTGAACGTCCTGTCATCCTCTTTCAGGTAGGCGCTGAAAATGTGTAACAGCAAGGCAAAGATAACCCAGATGGCCGATCCCCTGATGATACGGATGATGAAGTCGTCCACCAGGATTTTGCTTTTTCGGGCGCGCCGACTCCAGCGTTTGAGTACAAAGTTAAGAATCATCGTCATCGCAATGAAGAGCGCGATGAAGACCAGGACGACGAGGATATAGTAGGGGAAACTGCCAGGTAAGATTATTCTGTTGATAAAGTCCATGAAGCGTTATTTTTTAATCAGGTTCGACAGGAAGGGAATCACTGATGATTGTAATGGGATGCGGTACTTCGCAGCCGCGGAGAAGTTCCCTACTTTTATGCTGATCCCATCGGGTGGTAACACGCGAAACATATCCTCGTCGGTGGTATCATCGCCGATTGCCATGACAAAATCATAAGGCCGTTGTTCCAGTCTGCGTAATGTTTCACTGCCCTTGTTAAAATCGGGCGGTTTGATCTCCACAATTTTGTTGCCGGGCACAATCTGCAGATTTAACCGGGTGCAGGGTCCAATCAGCGCATTGATCAACTGCTGGGTGCGCAACTCGGCAAGCCATACATCCACCTTGCGGTAGTGCCAAACCAGTGAAGCATCCTTTTGTTCCAGATAAGAACGTGGCGTCTTGTCGATGGTGTGTTGTATGATATCCGTGATCTCATCATCCCACACTACTTCTTTCTCCAGATTTTTGTGCCATTTGCCGTTCTCTTTGTAAAATATGCCGTGCTCGGCAGCAAAATCAAGGTCGACCCCCTCGAACCACTTGTCAAGTATCTGATGATTCCTTCCGCTGTTGATCACCACTTTGTTTTTCTCATCGGCAATCATATTTTGTAGCATCTCCAGTAATCGGACCGATGGAACCGCATCTTCCGGATTATCCACGAAAGGAGAAAGCGTCCCGTCATAATCGAGCAGGAGCAGCCGGGATGAGGCTTCATCGTATGCACTCTTTATTTGGTTCAGTTGTCTTTTGCCGACTATCTTCTGTAGAATATCCTTGTTTTGGGTCTTGATGGACTGCAGCTCAGTAACAAAATCATTTGCCCACTTTTTCACATTCTCCCGGGAAATTTTTTTCTGCATCTTCTGCAGCCGTTTGTTCTTTTCTTCATCCGGCATTTTCAGTGCCTGCAGAATCGCATGCTCAATCTGATCGGTATCATTGGGATTGATGATGATGGCATCCTGCAGTTCAATTGCCGCACCAGCCATCTCGCTGAGTATGAGTACGCCCGGGTTATTGCACTTGGATGCCAGATACTCTTTGGCAACCAGGTTCATGCCATCCCGCAAGGGGGTGACCAGGGCAATGTCGGATATATCGTACATGGCCATCAACTCCTCGAAGGCAAAGCTGCGGTAGAAGTAAAAGATGGGTGTCCACCCCAGTCTGGAATACTTACCGTTTATTTCCCCGATTGCCTGATCGATCTTTGTCTTCAGGTCGGCGTAGATGTCCACGCTGTCCCGTGAAGGAACCACAATCATGGTCAACGAGACCTTTTCGTGGTACTCCGGATTGTTTTGTAAAAATTGCGAAAAACCGGTCAGACGGTGCAGGATGCCTTTGCTATAGTCCAGACGGTCCACAGAGAGGATAACAGTTTTGTCGCCCAGTTGGTGTTTCAGCATGGAGGCTTTTTCCTTCACTTCGGGCAAAGTGGGTGCATTGTTGTATAGTTCATAGTTGATGCCCATCGGGAAGGCATCCACATGCACGATTCTCTCCCGCAGGGTAACCTCGTCGAGGGTGCAGTTCAGGTCGAGTACCCTGTAGATGGCACTGATAAAGTGACGCATATAATCATGCGTGTGAAAGCCAATCAGGTCGGCCCCCAGAAGTCCTTCCAGCACCTCTTCCCTTTCAGGTAATACCCTGAATAACTCATATGAAGGGAAGGGAATATGGTGGAAGTAGCCGATATTGGCATTCGGCTTTTCTTTCCGGAGCATCCCGGGCAGCAGCATCAGCTGATAATCCTGCACCCACACAATGTCGTCGTCTTCTATAAATGAAAGTGCTTCACTGCAGAACAGGGCATTCACCTGCTTGTAGGCCTCCCAGTAGTCTGCCCTATAGGCTATGAATGAGAAGAAGTAATGGCAAAGAGGCCAGATTGTGCTGTTGCTATATCCTTCATAGTAGTTTTCAATCTGCTCTGCCGATAAAAAAACAGGATGAAAGTGCAGTTCATGCAATTTATCAGTAATCTCACTCTTTTCCTGTTCATCATCTGTATGGATGCCTGGCCAGCCTATCCAGTATTTTTCAGCTTCGGTTTCCAGAGAGCCGAGTCCGGTAGCTAAACCGCCCTCACTTCTTTCAATAGAAAACTGTTCGTCTTTTCTTTCTATCCTGACGGGGAGTCTGTTTGCGATAATGATGATTTTCATACGATTCTTTTGATGCAATGCGCATTGCTAACATTATAACACAGTTTTTGACAGAAAGATTATTTTTTAAATATTTTTTGGATATCTCTTTTTGTCTTTTGATAGCATGTGAACAAAAAGGTAGGATCGTTTGTTGTTTCCACTTTTTTGTCGTAATTTCGTGGTTCAAACCTTTGTTATTTAGTAATTTCTTAACTAAAATTTCAATCTTTTAGTAATTACATAATTATGACCAAAAAAAAGAATTACTTAACCTGCGACGGTAATCAGGCTGCTGCTCATATCGCCTATATGTTCAGTGAAGTAGCTGCCATTTACCCGATCACACCATCCTCCACGATGGCTGAATATGTGGATGAATGGGCGGCTGCCGGAAGAAAAAATATTTTCGGACAGCCGGTATTCGTGCAGGAAATGCAGTCGGAGGCGGGTGCTGCCGGAGCGATGCATGGATCATTGCAGGCAGGTGCGCTCACTTCTACTTTTACCGCTTCGCAAGGTCTGTTGCTGATGCTTCCAAACATGTATAAAATGGCAGGGGAGCTGTTGCCGGGTGTATTTCACGTATCGGCACGTGCACTGGCATCGCATGCCTTGTCCATCTTTGGCGACCAGCAGGATGTCATGGCTGCCCGACCGACCGGTTTTGCACTTTTTGCGACGGGATCGGTACAGGAAGTGATGGACCTCGCAGCTGTAGCCCATCTTGCAGCGATTGAGAGCCGTGTGCCCTTTCTTCATTTCTTCGACGGATTCCGCACATCACACGAGATCCAGAAGATAGAAGCCTTGTCGAACGACGATCTGGCGCCACTGATCAACCAGGAGGCGCTGAAAGCCTTCCGCGACAGGGCGCTGAGTCCCGATGCTCCTGTTACACGCGGTACAGCCCAGAACGATGATATCTATTTCCAGGCGCGCGAAGCCTCCAACCCGTTTTACGATGCCGTGCCCGATATCGTGGAAAAATATCTGCAGAAACTGGCGATAGTAACCGGTCGCAAATACGGATTGTTCGACTACTATGGCGATCCCGAAGCAGAGCGGGTAATCATTGCCATGGGTTCAGTCACCGAAACCATCCGTGAGGTAGTGGATCATCTCACCGCGCAGGGTGAGAAGGTAGGTGTGATAGCCGTTCATCTCTATCGTCCCTTCAAAGCGTCGGCATTTCTTTCTGCCATGCCTGCCACGGCCAAACGCATTGCCGTGCTCGACAGGACCAAAGAACCGGGTGCGACCGGTCAGCCGCTCTATCTCGATGTGAAGGACTGTTTTTATGGTAAGGAGGGTGCCCCCGAGATTGTGGGTGGCATCTATGGTCTTTCCTCAAAAGATACCACACCGTCGCAGATCATTTCAGTCTTTGAAAATCTCTCGATGGCCATGCCGAAGAACGATTTTACCATCGGCATTGTCGATGATGTGACATTCAAATCGCTTCCCGTGAAGGAAGAGGTCTCGATGGATGAAACAACCTATGAAGCCAAATTCTACGGACTGGGATCCGATGGTACCGTAGGGGCCAATAAAAACTCCATCAAGATCATCGGGGACAATACCGATAAATATGTGCAGGCATACTTTGCTTACGACTCCAAAAAATCGGGAGGATTCACCTGCTCACACCTTCGCTTTGGCGACAATGCCATCCGTTCGACCTATCTGGTGAATACACCCAACTTTGTGGCATGTCATGTGCCGGCCTATCTTTATCTCTACGATGTGACTGCCGGTTTGAAGAAAAATGGAACCTTTCTGCTTAATTCGCTGTGGCCCAAAGAGGAAGTGGCCGATCATCTGCCCGATCAGGTGAAACAATATTTTGCAGCCAACAACATCAGGCTCTATATTATCAATGCTACTGCCATTGCCGAGGAAATTGGGCTGGGCAATCGTACCAACACCATACTTCAATCGGCTTTCTTCAAGATTTCTAACGTGATCCCTTACGATCTTGCCGTAGAGCAAATGAAGAAATTCATTGTGAAGTCTTATGGCAAAAAAGGGGAGGAAGTGGTAAAAATGAACAACGCTGCCGTAGACCGCGGCGGTGAGGTGGAGCAGGTTGAAGTCCCCTCCGAGTGGGCTTCTATTCAGGTTACTGCCGACACGGCAGATGACGCCCCTGAGTTTATTCAGAATGTAGTAAAACCGGTCCTTGCACAGCGAGGTTACAGCCTCCCCGTATCAGCCTTCAGCGGTCGCGAGGACGGAACCTGGGAGATGGGAACCACCACCTACGAGAAAAGAGGTGTTGCTGTGAACGTGCCTGTCTGGCATCCCGAAAACTGTATTCAGTGCAACCAGTGTGCCTATGTTTGTCCCCACGCAACCATCCGTCCCTTCGTACTCGATGAGGAAGAAGTAAAAGGTGCGGGTGAAGGGGTAGAAATACTGAAGGCCCAGGGAAAACAGTTTACCGGTATGGGCTTCCGCATTCAGGTGGATGTTCTCGACTGCCTTGGTTGTGGCAACTGTGCCGATGTGTGCCCAGGCAAGAAAGGGGTGAATGCGCTCGAGATGGTACCCATTGCCACACAGATGGATAACCAGCAAAACTGGGATTACATGGTGAAACATGTCTCCAGCAAGGCGCACATGGTGGATGTGAAGATGAACGTAAAGAACTCACAGTTTGCCAAGCCGTTGTTCGAATTCTCCGGTGCCTGCTCGGGTTGTGGTGAAACACCCTATATCAAGCTGATTACACAGTTGTACGGCGATCGCATGATGATTGCCAATGCCACCGGATGTTCCTCTATCTACGGCGCTTCGGCACCTGCCACACCATACACCAAAAATGAAGAAGGAAAAGGTCCGGCATGGGCTAACTCGCTATTTGAAGACAATGCAGAGTTCGGATACGGATTTGTGATTGCCAATACCAGCATGCGGAATCATCTGCAGGAACTGATGCAACAGGGCTTGCGGTCCGATGCTTTTTCTGAAGAACAGAAAGCGCTCTTTCAGCAGTGGATCGATCACCGGGAAGAGACCGATGAATCGAAACGCGTGTCTGAGCAAATCGTATCTGCCTTGAGTGGTTCCGACAACAAGATTGCCCTTGAAATTCTCTCCATGGAGAAATATCTTGCCAAGAAATCGATCTGGGTATTTGGTGGAGACGGATGGGCATACGACATCGGCTTTGGCGGGCTGGATCATGTGCTGGCAGGCGGACAGGATATCAATGTACTGGTACTTGATACCGAGGTGTACTCCAATACGGGGGGACAATCGTCCAAATCGACACCTACCGCTGCAGTGGCCAAGTTTGCCGCTGCGGGAAAACGTATCCGCAAGAAAGACCTGGGTATGATTGCCGCTACATACGGATATGTCTATGTGGCACAGGTGTCCATGGGAGCCAATCAGGGGCACTATCTCAAAGCATTGAAAGAGGCTGAATCGTATCACGGACCGTCGCTCATCATAGCCTACTCACCCTGTATCAGTCATGGACTGAAGCGGGGTATGGGAACCGCGCAGGCAGAACAGAAACTGGCTGTGGAATGTGGCTACTGGCATCTGTGGCGCTACGATCCCCGTCTGGAAGCCGAAGGCAGGAATCCGTTCCAGCTTGATAGCAAAGAACCGGATTGGAGTAAATTCAAGGACTTCCTGCTGGGTGAAGTACGCTATACGCAACTGATTAAATCATTCCCGAAACAGGCAGATGAACTCTTCGATGCTGCCAGGGAGAATGCACAATGGCGCTACCGATCCTACCAGCGGATGGCCAATGCGAATTATGGTGACGGTTCAGCCGTGGAAACTACTGCAGTTGCATCCGACGAAGAGAACTAACGGTAACAAACATACATTATTGATTGCTGAGGGTGTCACGCGTTGTGATGCCCTCAGCGTTTTCAAGAGATATAAACTACAAAATTTTGTCGTATCTTTGCGTTTTCAAGACGCAAGACAAAAGATAAAAGAGTAAAGATATGAGGATTCAGATCATTAACGGACCCAATCTCAATCTGCTTGGCGTGCGCGAACCAAATGTATACGGACAGGATAACTTCAATGATTTTCTGACCCGTTTGCGCACTGATTATCCAGATATCGAAATCGGATATTACCAGTCGAATATAGAGGGTGAACTCATCGATAAAATACAGGAATCCGGTTTTGGTAGTGACGGAATCATCCTCAATGCGGGAGGTTATACCCATACCTCGGTGGCGATTCGCGACGCCATCAAGGCAGTTCCGGCACCGGTAGTGGAAGTGCACATCTCCAACGTGCACGCCCGGGAGGAATTCCGCCATCACTCCATGCTCACTGCCGTGTGCCTGGGTGTTATTGCCGGCTTTGGCCTCGATTCTTACCGTCTGGCTGTGGAAGCAATCAGAACTACAAACAAAACTCATTGAAAAGTGTTTATAGTTCGATAGTAATTCGGTAATAATTCAATAGTTATTCAAATATTTAGTACGTAAATTTTGTTATTCGGTGGTTATTCGGTAACTACACGAACGAAGTGAGTGAATAACGTGCGCGCAGCGAACAAATAACGCGTAGCAAATAATGGCGTAGCCAAATAATATGAACAAATATCCAAAAAATATATGATTAAACAAACCAAAATCATCGCTACCATTTCCGACAAGCGGTGCGACGTGGCCTTTTTAAAAGAGCTGTTCGATGCCGGAATGAATGTGGTACGACTCAACTCAGCCCATCTCGACGAAACGGGCTTTTTAAAGATCATCAACAATGTGCGTCAGGTTTCGTCCCATATTGCCATTCTCGTGGATACAAAGGGCCCAGAGATCCGTACCACGGTGACTGAAACCCCTCTTGAACTGAAAACAGGCGACAAAATAAAGATCGTGGGCGACCCGCATGGCGTTTCATCCAGGGAAACCATTTATATTTCTTACCCCAGCATTACCGAAGAAATGCGTGTGGATGATGATATCCTGATTGATGACGGTGAGATAGATCTGAAAGTAATTGAAGTAAACAAAGATTACCTGCTCTGCAGCGCCATGAATGATGGCGTGGTGGGAAGCCGCAAGAGCGTGAACATACCCGGTGTGCGGATCAACCTGCCTGCCATCACATCCCGCGACAGAGATTTCATTGCCCTGTCGGTAAAGCATGAGGTGGATTTTATCGCTCATTCCTTTGTACGCAACAAGGAAGATGTGATTGCGGTGCAGGAGATCCTTGATGAACTGAAAAGTACCATCAAGATCATCGCCAAGATCGAAAACCAGGAAGGTGTGGACAATGCCGATGAAATTCTGGAGGCTGCATATGGCATCATGGTCGCACGGGGTGACCTGGGAATAGAGGTCGCCCAGGAAAAGATTCCAGGCATACAACGTGTACTCATTAAAAAAGCCATTCATCACAAAAAACCGGTTATTGTAGCCACACAAATGCTGCACTCCATGATCCAGAATCCGCGACCCACGCGTGCTGAAATTACCGATATTGCCAATGCCATCTACTACCGTACCGATGCGGTAATGCTTAGCGGGGAAACTGCTTACGGCAAATACCCGGTGGAGGCAGTGAAAACAATGGCTAAAACGGCCTACGAAGCAGAACTGACCAAACTTACCGAGAACGATATCCGTGTACCCTATAATCCCGATGACGACCGCAGTGTTACCGAGTTCCTGGCCAAGCAGGCTGTAAAATCGTCGGTAAGGCTGAATGTGAAAGCCATCGTGACCGACAGTCACACCGGGAAAACTGCCCGGGTGCTGGCTGCATTCCGCGGTAAAAGCCCGGTGTATGCCATTACCACCACGGAACGTCTTGCCCGGGAACTGGCGCTCTCCTACGGTATCATGGCGGAACATCAACAGGGAAAGGGCGACGGAAATACCAAAGAGAGCCGGAGAGCTTATTTCACAGACGCCATCCGCAGGCTGATCGATAAGAAAATGATCGCACCCAAAGACCGGGTAGCATATCTGGGGGGCAGCTTTGGCGAAGTGGGCGGCACCACCTATCTGGAAATTTCCGAAGTGTGGCGGATATTGGAGGCGAAAGAAAAATACAATCTGCCCGATTATACGGTATAATGCAAACAGACGGCAAACTGGAGAATTATATTCTGTCGCACAGCGATGATGAGCCCGAACTTCTGAAGAAGATAGAGCGCGACACGCATGTGAAGATGTTGCAGACAAACATGAATGCAGGCCATCTTCAGGGCCGGCTTTTGAAGATGATCACCCAGATGATCCGCCCCAAACGGATCCTGGAGATCGGCACATTTGTCGGTTATTCAGCTCTCTGCTTCGCTGAGGGACTTGAGGAGGGAGGGGAGCTTCATACCATTGAAATCGATGACGAAATTGAAGATATAGCCCGTGCTAACTTTGCCAAATCGGAACATGGACACAAGATCATCCTTCATATCGGCGATGTCATGGATATCCTTCCCCGGTTTGGAGATGAGAGTTTCGATCTGGTCTTCATGGATGGCGACAAGGAGTCTTACCGGGATCATTTCGAGGCGATATTGCCGAAATTAAGAAGAGGAAGATTCATTCTTGCGGACAACACACTCTGGTATGGTAAGGTTGTGGAGAAAGTAAAGAGCAATGATCATTCTACTCAGGGTATCCTGAATTTCAACAAACGGCTTGCGGAAGATACAAGGGTTGATAAAGTGATATTACCTGTGCGTGACGGGTTAACGCTCATCAGAAAGAGATAACATATGGACTCAAACAGACAGTTAAAAGTAAACCGACTGATACAGAAAGAACTCAGCGAGATTTTTTTGCTCGAGACAAAGAAGATGCAAGGTGTTTTTGTGTCGGTCACCAACGTACGTGTATCGCCCGATCTGGGCCTGGCGCATGTTTATCTGAGCATATTTCCTTCCGACAATTCCCGGGAGTATGTGGAAAACATCAACGGCAACGTGAAATCGGTGCGTTATGAACTCGGAAAAAGGGTGGGCAAGCAGTTGCGTGTTGTACCCGAGCTCTCGTTTCATGTGGACGATTCACTCGATTACATCGAGAACATCGACAGGTTGCTGAAAGACCAGTAAAAAACCGTTGATTTTCGCATGATATCATGAACGTATCCTTTTTCATCGCCCGGAGATATCTCTTTTCAAAGAAATCGCACAATGCCATCAATGTGATTTCAGCTATTTCGGTCTGCGGCATTGCCATCGCTACAATGGCCATGGTGTGCGTGCTCTCTGTCTTCAACGGCTTTGGCGGTATTGTGAAAGATATGTTCAGTGCCATCGATCCCGATCTCAAAATATCGGTGAAACAGGGCAAGGTGTTCGATTATCATACAGCGGCATTTGAAGAGGCGCTGCGACTCCCGGGCGTACAGCTTATTTCCGAGTCGCTCGAAGAGAATGCGCTCTTTAAGTTCGAAGAACAGCAGGTACCGGTTCGCATGAAAGGCGTGTCAGAAGATTTCAGACTGATGACCGACATGGATAAGCTAATGGTAGACGGCTCCTTCCGGTTGCGCGAGGATGTGGTGGATTATGCCACCCTGGGTGCCGGACTGGCTGTCACCCTGGGTGCACGTCCCGGTTTTGTCAATGCTGTCGAAATATACGCTCCACGACGCGATGCGCGGGTGAACCTGGCCAACCCGTCCGCGGCCTTTGTCACAGGATATGCTCAGATAGGAGGGATTTTTGGGCTTAATCAGCCTGAATATGACGATCAGATGGCCATTGTTCCCATTGAACTGGCGCGGGAACTGTTTAATTACAAGACGGAGGTCTCTTGCCTCGAAGTGAAACTTACTTCGGACGCTTCCGTCTCCAGGGTTAAACGGGAGATGGAACGCATCCTGGGAGATGATTTTCTGGTGGAAGATCGTTTTGAACAACAACAAGAGTCGTTTCGAATGCTGCAGATAGAGAAATGGGTTACTTTTCTGATTTTGGCATTTATTTTGCTGATAGCTGTTTTTAATGTCGTCGGTTCCCTGTCGATGCTCATCGTAGAGAAAAAAGAGGACATCAGGAGTCTACAGAACATGGGGGCCTCTCACCAACTCATCACCCGCATCTTCCTGTATGAAGGATGGCTTATCACTTTCATTGGCATTGTTGCTGGGATGGTTGCGGGGTTGGTATTGTGTCTGTTACAGCAGGAGTTCGGTCTCCTGAAATTAAGCGATACGCCCGGTGCCTACATCATTGATGCCTATCCGGTCATAGTGGAATTCAGCGACCTGCTAATCGTTTTCGCTGTGGTGAGCGTGACCGGACTGATGACGGTGCTTTATCCGGTAAATAATTTGAAGAAAAAGCTATCAGCAGTCAGCAATCAGCGATCAGCTTTTTAGGTGGATGATTTGATGGGTATCGATATGGATAATGACTTAGTTTAAAAAGATATAGAATGAAAATTGCAATTGTAGGGACCGGTTATGTAGGTTTGGTTTCGGGTGCATGTTTTGCAGAAATGGGTGTCGATGTAACCTGCGTGGATATCGACAGCGATAAGATTGAAGGTTTAAAGCAGGGGATTATTCCTATTTACGAGCCGGGACTGAAAAATATTGTGATCCGGAATTATGAGGCAGACAGGCTTCATTTCACAACCAGTTTACCATCGGTACTGAATGACATGGAGATCATCTTCATTGCCGTGGGAACGCCCTCTGATGAAGAGGGAGATGCCGATCTTTCCTACGTAATGACGGTAGCAAACACCATCGCCGATCACATGGAGAAACCCCTGCTAATCGTGACCAAAAGTACGGTCCCAGTGGGTACCTCCTACCGCATCAGGGAGGTAATCCGCAAGCGGTTGGATGAGCGTGGACTTCAGAAATTGGAATTTGATGTGGCTTCCAACCCCGAGTTTTTGAAAGAAGGTGCTGCTGTCAGCGACTTTATGAGTCCCGACCGTGTGGTGGTGGGCGTGGAGAGCAAGGAGGCGGAAGAATTGATGTCGAAGTTATATCGTCCGTTCCTGTTGAGCAACTTCCGGGTTATCTTTATGGATATCTTGTCGTCGGAGATGACCAAGTATGCCTCCAACGCCATGTTGGCCACGCGCATCAGTTTCATGAACGATATTGCCAATCTTTGTGAGCTGGTGGGGGCCGATGTGAACATGGTGCGCCGTGGCATGGGTAGTGACTCCCGCATTGGCAGAAGCTTTCTCTATCCCGGTTGCGGTTATGGAGGTAGCTGCTTTCCCAAGGACATCCGCGCCATCATGAAGGTGGGGGAAGATGCAGGCTATGAGATGAAGGTGATTAAAGCAGTGGAGGAGGTTAACAACCGCCAGAAGGCCATCCTCTTTCATAAATTCAGTCACTATTTTAATGGCGATATCAAAGGCAAGATCGTGTCAGTGTGGGGATTGGCATTCAAGCCCGAGACCGATGATATGCGAGACGCACCATCACTCACCCTGATAAAAAGTCTTCTTGAAGCCGGCGTCTCCGTACGCGCATACGATCCGGCAGCCATGCAGGAAGCTCGCAAGTATCTGGACGACAGGATTTACTATGCAACCGATATTTACGATGCAGCCAATGAGGCCGATGCGCTGATTGTTCCGACCGAATGGAAGGAATTCCGCCTGCCCAACTGGTCGATTCTCCGGAAGATCATGAACAATCATCTGGTTATCGATGGCCGAAATATCTACAACAAGGAAGATCTCGCCTCTTATGGTTTTGAACATAGGGGAATAGGGCAGAAGTAGCTATCTGCCCATGGGATTATTTTTGTAGTCTTACAAATAATGTATTGAAAGAAATGATGAAAACTGCAGATTTATATGTAAATTTGCAGCCCCGAATCGTTAGCTCAGCTGGTTTAGAGCGCTGCCTTGACAGGGCAGAGGTCACTGGTTCGAACCCAGTACGATTCACATCCCATTTTCAGTATATTTTTCAACTTTTCCTGTTTATCACAGCTCCTGCAGCCATTTGGATAGCTCTTGCATAAACTGATCCTTGTAAAGAAAGGAATCGCGGTTTCCGAAGCCATGTCCACCAGTCGGATAAAGTAGAAATGTAACCGGAACCTTGTGTTCTGTCAACGCCTCCACATAGCGGAACCCATTGGTGGGTGGTACAACTTTGTCGTCTGCAGCAAAAATAACAAATGCAGGCGGAGTGGTTCCGTCCACCCTTTTTTCGTTGGAGAATCTGTTCACCAATTCGGCCGAAGGTTTTTCTCCCAGGAGGTTTCTTCTCGACCCTGCATGGGTGAATGTCGTGTCCATGCTTATCACCGGGTAAAGCAATATCTGAAAAGCCGGTTTGTCTTCCCCCTCGGTGTGGGTGGCATAGGTAGAAGCCAGGTGTCCCCCTGCCGATGCGCCCATAATGCCGATATTCTTCGGGTTGATCTTCCATACTGTGGCATGTTCTTTTACCTGATCGAATGCAGCCTTCACATCTGCGAAGGGAATGGTATAGTCGGTCTGCGGCATCCTGTACTTCAGTACCCCGAAAGCAATGCCTTTGTCCAGGTAGAAAGGAGCCCAGTCGTATCCCTCGTGAAACAGAGCCAGGTTGCTGTACCCGCCCCCTGGCAGGGCTATCACCATGCTGCCCGTCGCCTTCTCGGGTGAAGGGAAATAAACCCGCAGAGAGGGAGCATTCATCCCCCTGTCGGTATCCTCGTTCATATCGGGAGCTTTCTCTACCGTGTTGAGCGGGTATTCGGTAAAGGAAGGTTTGTTTGTCTGCGAGGGTGAAGCGTGGGTCTGCTGATCTTCTATAACATTGCGGGTATTGCTGTTGCTTTGCTGAGAAATAGCCGGAAAAACAAAACTGCCAATAAACAGGGGTATCAGAAATAAATTTTTCATGTAGTTTGTTTTTTATTTCAACAGGATGAACTCTATTGTCAATCCATTCAAAGGTAGGTATTTGTTTTGTAAACGCAAGAGGAATTACTGTATGGATTGCATCAAACTATAGAAATATTGGGGTTCCCTGGTTTTATTCAGATTATACCAGGCATCCAACGTGCTCTCCTTCATAACCCTAGCTGTTTTAAACAGTTCGTAGGAAAACTCCAGCGGGGCCAGTCCCGTTGCTGTGACCAGGTTGCCATCCACCACAGCAGGAAGATTGCTGTAATAGTCCTCGCCACGATACTGAGGACCCACCATTTTTAGGTACACCTTGTCGTTGCTTGTATGCTTCCTTTCGTTTAGCAGACCTTTGGATGCCAAAGCTGCGGTGGCTCCGCAAATGGCAGCTATAACTACGTTTTTATCAAGCAAGGCTGCAGTCATGTCAATAACCTTTCGTTGTTCTTCTTCGAACCAGGTGTCAGCTCCTGGCAGGAGTAAAATGTCGCCATCCTTAAAATCGATCTTCTCTATACCCACATCAGGAGTAATTAACATCCCACCCATCGTTATAACCGGTTTTAGAGAATTCCCGATTTTTACCAAGGAGAGTGTTCCCCTGCTTTTGTCGAGATATCTTCCACTGCTCAGTTCCGCGGTAATATACCCAATCTCCCAGTCCGCCAGTGTATCAAGCACGTACAGGTAGCATGTTTTGTCTGTTGTCTCCATTTTAAGTATTCTCTCGTCTTTCTACCTTATACCATTAATCGCAGTTTTCCATTTCTACGATATAATAACCATGCTGTTTGATTTCTTCCTCATTCTCGGGCTGCAGAGATTCTATATGACAGAATGTACACTCTTCGGAAGAAAGCGGTTGCCCTTCTTCTCCCTTGGTTTTCAGATACGACCTGCCAAAAGCGTATATCTTTTCAGCATCTTTAATTCCTTCGGGGGCAATGATGTCGAAATGCATGATTGTCCCGTCTTTTTTTGTTACATAGGTGTCCCATACTGCTACTTGCATCATATATGATTTTAAATGTTTTACGCAACATTGCTTTCGTCAGTTTCAATAACAAATTCCATGTGGTATTGGTTTGATATGAATATGTTAAACTGAATAGCCCACATAAGAAAAACAGGAAGCAAAGCTTTCTGTTTGCCCCCTGCCTTCATTCTATTACAGTTTTTAATGAACCAAACCGGAGTCACGAGGATGCAAGGACCCGGTTTTCTTTTTATTTCTTACAGTTTGAATGAGATACCCAATTCAAGAGCAGAGATACCATATCCGATCTCCGCAAAAGCAGCAAATTTATCCGAGAAATGATAGCGTGCACCAATAAAGGCAGAATATCCAATGCCCGAAGCGGTAGGCGATGAACCGCCCATGCCGTCGCCGAAGGTACTGCTGCTGACTACATTATATCCCAGCATTAATCCTGTGTATGTATCCAGTTTATCGACAAACTGATAGTGAAAAACACCCCGTGCACCCAGGATAAAGTAGCTATATTTATAGCCAAACGTCGTACTCCCGTAGGTAGACTCCCATTTATTGGCGGTATATGCCAGATATCCTCCCACACCAATGGAGGCTTTCCCATCGAGTAGGCCGTCGATGATGCCTTGTTCAAATGATACCGAAAAAGGAGGGATACTGCTTGTATATCCATCACCCCCGTAATAGCTTCCTACGCCAATACCCACATTGACAATTTTGTCTCCTTTCGAGAACGAATTTTGCGCATGAAGACCAATGAGCGCTCCGCATGTAAATAAAACAAGCAATGTAATAAATTTTTTAGACATAATATAAAAATGTAAATTGTTTTTTCTGCCTACTCATAGAGCTTTTCGGCTTCCGCTATTCTGATTAAAAATCCATACAAGGTGGATTTCCCTATTTTCTTTTATTGTGTCTTCATTCCGTGCGACGTGCAAAGGTAAATAATTCCCAAATCCGCTTATGAAGAGGTATTTGCGCAACGTAAAAATTAATTTACTCCGGATAAAAGAAACATAACTTATCCAGAGAGAATGGTTGCATTCGGTAAAATCATATTTGATTGATTCCAGCGAGATGATTGGTGGAGAAACAGCAAAACCTGATCAGAAATTGTTTGCAGAGGATTTTATTTGTTTGCTTTGAATAAAAACGATTTGCTTTCGGTAAAAAATATCCTTTTTGCGAATCTATTTTCTCATTATCTCAAACACACCTTTGGGTGAAATGTTATCTTTGCATTTCCTAATAAACTACGCCATGCCACATAAATTTTTGTTGGATTACGACCTGTTTACATTCTTATTGAAATACAAACGGGCTATTATTTATATGTCTCTTTTGATGGTCGTCGTTTTCGGACATTATTTTTTTATGCGGATATCTTTCGAGTCGTTCAGATATATCCGGCAGTCGGTCATGTCGATGTTATGCCTTCTCTGTTTAAGTGGTGCTTTGATGCTAATTCTTCAAAAGAAAGGTGGGAATGCCGATAAGCTGTTTGTTTTTTTGATGGTTATGGTTGGTTTGACCAATCTGCTATCCTTGATCAAGGGGTTGACTACCGGATACGCCGGTGTGGTGGAATATCAATTCATGTCGTTTCCCATGCTTATTTACGGCAGTGTGTATGCCTATATATTTCTCTTGTATCCGCTTGAAGCTTTTCGTCCCGGTTGGCTTACGCCGAGACGTGGCATGATTCTTTTTCTGCCTACTGCCATCATTTTGGTATTATATCTGTTCCAGGTAAAGATACTCAATGCAACCATCCCTGTTCTGAATGACTGGAACTCTTTGATGCTTGGATCCTGGAATTTTAATATCCTGCTTCGTTTGCTCATACTCATTTATCCTATTCTCGGGCTTGTGATCATGCTTCGTTACCGGAAAAATTATGTAGAATGGTGTGAAAATAATTACGCCTCCATGGAACACATAGACATAAAATGGCTGGGTGATTATATCTTCGGGAATCTTATGATTACAGTTTCGTGTCAGGTGGTTGTTTTTAGCAATAATGTACGGAGTGTATTGATGCATAACATCATTTTTCTCTGCTTTTTTCTGTATGGTTTCTATCGTGTTTTGTTTCAGTGGAACCCTTATCCCGAAGGTTATTTTAAGGCAGGGATGAACGAGAAAAGTGCCCAAATCAGGGAAGTGATGGATACAGACGGGAGATATCAGCTCGAGGATTGTGAGATGGAACCCAACTTTATTTCGGAAAAAGAGTCAAACAGTAAGTTCCCTTTTGCTGATAAGTTACCCGAATACAAAGATAAGCTGGAGCAGTGGATGCAGACAGAGAAACCGCATTTGAGGAAGGATTTTAAGCTGACCGATGCAATGGAGATATTACCGCTGAATCGGAGTTACCTTTCACGTCTTTTCAATGAAGGGTATGGGGAGAATTTTTATCGTTTTGTCATGCGGTATCGCATGACAGAAAGCAAGCGTCTGCTGCTGTCACGTCCCGATCTAACGATTACCAATGTGGCCGATCTCTCCGGATTTAGCTCGCCATCGGTCTTCGGAAGGGCATTCACGCAAGAGATGAACTGCAGTCCTCTGCAGTGGCGTGAAAGAGAGACTTGCACAAAAAAACAGGATGCTTGAATTCATCCTGTTTCGTTAAAATGGTGATTGTACGTCAATCTTCGAAAATCAGAATTTTCTCAATCTCGTCGCCCTGACGAATCTTGTCGATCACTTCCACTCCTTCAACCACCTTTCCAAAGCAGGTATGGTGACGGTCGAGATGGGCGGTGTTATCGCGACTGTGGCAAATAAAAAACTGCGAGCCGCCGGTGTCGCGGCCTGCGTGTGCCATGGATAGTACACCCCGATCGTGGTGTTGGTTGTTCCCATCGAGTTCACATTTGATGGTGTAACCCGGTCCTCCGGCACCCGTACCATCGGGGCACCCCCCTTGGATCACAAAGTTAGGGATCACACGATGAAACGTCAACCCATCGTAAAAACCCTTTTCGGCCAGTTTTACAAAATTGGCCACGGTGTTGGGAGCATCTTTCTCATAAAACATTACTTTCATGACACCTTTTCCGGTGTGTATCTCTGCTGTGAGCATAATCTTCTTTTTTTGAGTTTAAAATGAATCTGTAAAAATAGCTGTTTTGACTGTGAAATAAAAATTGGTATTCATTCCTTTCGATAAATAAATCAGTCAATGATACTGCCTCTACAACATTTAGATGGCTCACAATGTTTTATTAAATATAAGCCGGTATAGCAGGATAGGATGATTAATTATCAGCTCGAGGTTAAAAAATGAAAAATTGACCAATGGCTGTAGAAGTTCCGGATCTGCTTTATTTATTCAATGTGCAACATTTTAAAAAATCAAAAGATGGAAACAACAAAAATCACAGTTCAGTCGACCATCCTGGCCGACATTCAAAAAGTATGGGATTACTACACCCAACCCGAACATATTATTGGTTGGAATTTTGCCAGTGACGACTGGCATTGTCCACGCGTAACCAACGATTTACGCGTGGGTGGCCAATACAGTGCCAGAATGGAAGCCAAGGATGGGAGTTATGGTTTCGATTTTAACGTGCTGTACGATGAAGTGGTCGAGCATGACAAAATTGCCTACACAATGGAAGATGGCCGAAAGGCAGTGATCACATTCACTGATGATCACAGCACCACGTTGGTGAAGGTTATATTTGATGCGGAAAACCAGAACGATCGGGAGATGCAAAGGGATGGCTGGCAGGCCATTTTGGATAATTTCAAAAAATATACGGAGTTGAAAAATCTGCGAATATTTGATTTTTTTGTCGACAAGGTAAACAGTACCATTCATGTAAAGCATGACTTCAACGCCACCCTTCAAAGAGTTTGGCAAGCCTGGACAACAGCCGAACTGTTAGACCAGTGGTGGGGACCGAAACCCTGGAGAGCCGAGACCAAAATAATGGATTTCCGTGAAGACGGACACTGGCTTTACGCCATGGTCGGTCCCGAAGGAGAACGGCATTGGGGAAGAGCGGATTATATCAGTATAAAAAATGAAGAGTCGTTCAGCGCAAAAGATGGATTCTGCGATGAGAAAGGAACGCTGAATTCTGAGCTTCCTCAGAATTTATGGGAAGTACTGTTTCGTGAAATGGGCGACAAAGTATTGGTTGATATAACGCTCACTTTCGATAGCCTTGAAGACCTAGAAACCAACATTCAGATGGGATTTAGAGAAGGCTTTACGATCGGGTTGAATCAACTGGACGAACTTTTGCTGACACATTTTACAATATAAGTTTGCCAGATCATAGCAGTCACTCCGCATACTGATGTCATGTCGGTATGCAGAGTGATTTATTCAAACCCTGTTTCTTCCTGCTTCATAAAATGTTGATTCAAGACAACAAAAAACACCGAATTGTGTTTTTTATAAAGAACAGTTGCTATCTTTGTCGGACAAAAGAATAATAATTATGGAAGAACTTTATTATATCTTTAACAGGCAGTTGCAAAATGTAAGTATGCCTTTTTTTAGGTATCTGCACAACCGGATTGACTGGACTAACCGATTGATTTTTATTCTTGGTGCAAGGGGTAGTGGGAAAACTACGTTATTGCTTCAGCATATTAAAAAGAATTTTGGAGAAGCACCTAAAAATGTGTTATACGCCAGTTTGGATCATATCTGGTTTTCGGCGAACAAGCTTTATGATTTGGGACAAGACTTTGTGATGAACGGAGGAGAGTATCTTTTTCTTGACGAAGTACATAAGTACAAAAACTGGTCCCAGGAAGTCAAAAACCTCTATGATGCTTTTCCCGAGCTGCATATTGTATTAACCGGTTCCTCAATACTGGAAATTTATAAAGGGAATGCAGATCTAAGCAGAAGAGCGGTTCAATATACATTACAAGGAATGTCGTTCAGGGAATTTCTACTATTTGAGAAAGGAATAGTTTTTGAAGCAATCCCTTTAGAGGAACTGATAGTAAACCATCTTCAGTTATGTTCCGTCATAACAAAACAGCTGAAGATACTTCCAGCCTTTGGTCATTATCTGGATTATGGTTATTTTCCCTACTATAAAGAGAATATCAAATCATATCATCTGCGTTTGATTCAGACTGTAAACACGGTACTGGAGATCGATCTTCCTGCGGTAGAGAGTATCGATTATTATTCCATCGACAAGATCAAGCAATTGCTCTACATCATTGCTCAAATGGTGCCCTTTTCGCCCAATATAAGTCAGTTAAGCCAACAGATTGGAGTGTCTAGGAACAGCCTGCTCTCCTATATCCGGTATCTGGAAAGAAGCCATATAATCCAAACATTGGAACAACAAAATGGGAAGCCAGGCAGGCTGACCAAACCTGAAAAGATTTATTTACACAACACCAATTACAATTTTGCCTTTGCCGTAAATCATCAACCAGATATTGGCAATGTGCGGGAGACCTTTTTTTGTAATCAGTTGAAACCAGTCGCCAATGTATCATTTACCAGTAAAACAGACTTCAGAGTTAATGATCGGTACTATTTTGAAGTCGGTGGCAGGAATAAAGGACATGAACAGATAGTGGGTCTTGACAGAGCCTATATTGCAGCAGATAATATCGAGCTGGGATTTGGTAATAAAATTCCACTCTGGCTTTTTGGGTTTCTGTATTGAACCCTGCTCTCATCATTAATTGAAAAATAACTCATCACACTTACTTTTTTAGTTTTCTCGTTATCCTGCCGATTTTTCATTAAGTTTGTTCTCTGAGCATAATCTTATAATTTTGAATGGGGTAGCGTTCACAAAACAAGTGAACAGAAACACATAGATGAATACATTTTCCAATATAAAAGAACTGCTCAAAACCTTATCGAGGGAACAGGCATTGCTGTCAGAGATGTTTGAGAAACGAAAAACATTCTCGTACAAATATGATTACGCACTGGAGCTTGTGGAGCAGGACGAGAGTAGGATCAAATATCTGGTTGAACATGGCGTGATACGTGAAAATGGAAACTGGTTGGAACTAGATGATCAGTTTTTACAGTTTTTTGAACAGGTATTGGAGGTGAACGAAGAGATCAACATCTCATTAATCGATTCCCATATTCAGCATTTAAAAGATCAGATCAACTATTACCTGAAAGAAAACAACGAACAACGAAAATATAACTACCTGCGGGCGATCAAAAGTTCATTGAGAAAAATGGGAGTCATCACCCTGAGGAACATCGTCGATTTAAAGAGAAATATCGACAATACGTTCAAGAATGAGCCCAATTACAAGATCAAGCGAGCAAAACTGGAGTCACTTGACAAGAAGCGGGATGATATTTCTTCGTTTATTCGTCGGATCGAACAACTGTTGGAAGAGGAAGAGAAAACATTCTTTGCAATTGCCCTGGACGATGACCTGATTCAGATTATTCATTTGTTGAAGGTTGAGTTGAATGAATGCCGACATAATCTTATTGCAGCACAAAAGCAGATCATCGAATACCTCAACCAGATACAGTATCAAAGCCGGGTTGTTGAGAAAATACGACAACTGAAATATCTGAAAGACCAGTTTACCATCCGTCACGACACCAATATCGATCAGATGCTCGCGTCAGACAGACATCTTATATATGAGACAAGGCCCACTTATCCACTGAAGCTGGCGCTGGATTATCTGGGCAGCGATGAGGCACTCGACAGCATCCGGAAAATGTATCACGAAAGGGTATCGAATGTGAAGATGGAGCTCCCTCTCGCGCCTGCGCTGTCACTTGAACTCTTGAATGAGGAGATTCAGACTGAAATACAGGTGAACCTTGAGGAAGTGAAAAATGGTTTTATCGCTTCTGGTAAGGACCTCTTCAATTTTGTCGCGGGTTATCCATATGATAAAGAGTTATCGTTCGATGAGCAAGTGACTATTTTCTGTCAGATGATCTCTTTGTATGAAGCCGATTTCCAGTTTACAGACCAATTCAATTTTTTCAACGACGTAGAGTACGCGCTCGTTTATCCAAAATAAGTTGTTATGAATGTTCCTAGGCAGACCGCGCAGATATTTGAAATATTGAGCAAAGGGCAGTTTATCTGTTCCAACAGCTCTGATGTTGAAATAAAGAGGCTTTATGATCTACTCGATGAGGAGGAGAACTACGAGAAGTTGTACAATTACTTCCGGCAAATTAATTTTACTCTTGAAAAAGGAGATGGATTTTTTTACTTTTCAAGAGTGGAGAACCGGGTTGATCTGGAACGCAAAATTAAGCAATCCTTTAAATGGATCGACCTGCTCGATTTTTTTAAAACATTCGATTCCTCATTTGGTGCGGGTACCCGTTTCGTACCTTCAGATATACTGGTGCAACTGAATGTGAACGCCGAGCTGAAGACAAAGTTGAGCTCCCTGAAACAATACACTCCCGAGAGATCAAAATATTCCGATATACTTTCTAAAATCATCAACGACATGCGAAACGAACGTTTAATCGAACTTGAGAATGAGATTTCGGAACAATATAAAGTGTTGTCCTCTTTCAAATACCTGGAAGAGCTGGTGTTATCGATACAAATAACTGACGAAGCAATCAATGAGATACCTGAATAAAGTCATATTCATAGAAAGTGCGAATACCCGTTATGCAGAGATCAAACTGGATGGGAACATACACCTGATTGGCACACAGGGTGTAGGAAAGAGTACCTTGTTGCGGGCCTTGCTGTTCTTTTACAACGCGAACCAGCAAAAGCTGGGCATTCCGATTGAGAAAAAGCGATTTATTGACTTTTATTTTCGATACCAGAATTCATTTATCGTGTACGAAGTGATGCACGAGAACGGGCCATTCTCTGTGATTACCTATAAATCGAGGGGAAGGGTGGTCTTTCGCTTTATTAATTCGGCATACCAGAAAGCCCACTTCATTGATCAAGCCAATGGACAGGTGGCTGGATCCTGGGATGTGGTACGCGATAACCTGAGCCGCGATGGGATAAAATATACCCGTTTGTTGGATCGATATGAAACATATCGTGACATCATCTACGGGAACAACAAAGGACTCGGGAGTGAATTCCGAAAATATGCCTTGCTTGAGAGCAAGCAATACCAGAACATCCCCAGGGCGATTCAGCATGTGTTCCTGAACTATAAAGTGGAAAGCGATTTTATCAAGGACACAATCATCAAGTCACTGGATGACGAAGAGATACCCATTGATCTGTCAAATTATACTTTTCACCTGAAAGATTTTGAAACGCAGCTGAACGACATCAGATTGTGGACTGAACAGCCCGTCAGGGGAGAGAACAGGATCCGGAAGCTGGCGGGTAAAATAATTGAAATATTCTCACATATCCGCTATATAGAGCAGGACTTCAGACGTCTATCGGGAGAGCTCATGATCAGGTTGCATGATAACGATCAACAGCTTACGAAACTCGAAGCGTTGCTTAACAAAGAGGAAGAAAAGAAAGATGCTGCACTGGAACGACAGAAGAAATCGCTGGCGTACTACGACGAGCGGAAGAAAAAGCTATCGGAAGAGAAGGGAGTTTTTGTCAACAAGTTACGAGAAGCCCGTCAGAAAAGCGAAGAATACCGCCACCTGCACATGGACGAGGTTTTGTCACGTATCGACAAGAAGGGCGAACTGTTACAGGAGCAACAAGCCATCACCAGTCAGCAGATGTTGCTCGAAAGTAATTTCAACGACATCAGGCAGAAATACGAAAGACAGATCGAACAACTTCACAACCAGTTTGAGTCCTACCGAAACAATCAGAACGAAAAGCTGCACAAGCTGAGGGATGAATTTTTCCGGTTTAAGGAAACGCTTGCCGAAGAATACGAACAAGGGAACATCGCAATAAAAGAACAATTCAAGGAACAACGTGTGCACGCAATGAAACGGTTGGATGAAATCAAAGAGGAGCTCATGAAACTTCAGAACAGGCGCTTTGAAATCAAACACAGACGTTATCACGAAGCAGAGATCACCCAATGTAAAGAACAGATTCATTCTTATGATGGGGAGGGCAAGCTGGCACTCCTGGAAATAGAGCGTCTCAGAAATGAAAATACAACATTTGAACAACAGTGGAGGATGGAGGAGGAGCGGCTTAAGGCGCTGGCTGAAAACGAAAAAAATGAGTGCATAAAAGCAAGGCAGCAACTCTCCGCAAGGATGGATGAGATCCGTTTCCGCATAGAGAATAGCAAAGACTCACTGTATGGCTGGTTGAACAGTGCGTATCCCGGCTGGGAGCATACGATCGGAAAGGTGATTGATGAGGAACAGGTGTTGTTCTCATCGGGACTTTCACCTGTGATCACCTCTTCCGCTCCGGATAGTTTTTACGGTATCAAAATCAATCTCGATGAAATAAAAAAAAATATCAAGACCGTTTCCGATTATGAAGCGGAGATCGCGTCTTTGAAAGACACGAGTGACGAAAAAAGACTTGAAATCAACCAGGTCGATCAACGTTTGGGAGAGCAGCTGGACAAACTGAAAAAAAGATACCTCCCTCGCATCAAGGAAAATAAAGAACAGATCATAAAATGCCAGTACGATCTCTCGCAATACAAGATTGCGTCGGATAAGGCGAACCTTGAACTCGACGGTTTACAGCGAAAAGCGGAAGAAGACAAGAAAAATCATCTGGATGAAATCAACCAGCAGATAGACAAGGCACAAGTCGCTAAGGTGGAGGCAAGAAAAGAGCTGGATAGCATAGAAGATCAGACCGAAAAGAAAATCCAGGCGAAACAGAAAGAGAAAACAGCAAAAATTGAGGAACAACAAAAACAATTCGATAGCAGCAAGTCTCAGATGGAGCTGGCTGTCACCAACAAGAAATCGGAAACAGCGGTCGCCGTGGAGGCATTAAGGGCAGATCAGAATAAAGAGCTGGAAGACAAAGGAGCGGATACCCAGCAGATCAACCTGCTCCAGGCTAAGCTGCGCGCGATAGAAGCTGAATTGAAATACATTGAGGATAACAGTGAGCTTGCCTTCAATTACAAGAAAGACAAGAAAGAACTGTTGGATCGAATGGATTATTTCAGCCTGCAACGTGATTTACTGGATGAGAAGTTGAAAGAGATAGCATCAAGACAAGCAGACCAACAACGGAAACAGAGAGACGAACAGGAGCTGATTCATGTCCATATCGACCAGCTAAAAAAAGAGATTGCAGCCATTGAGGAGGACAGTCGTCAGTTTGCCGAATTCAGGCAAACAGACGCTTATACCAATCACATTGCCCTGTTCGAACAGAAGAACGGTCACGAGTCATCCGGAAAAAGTGGCGTGGTGCTTATCCGGGAGCTCACGAATAACTATTATTTCCGGATCAAGCAGATGGAAACATTGAGAGAAAATGTACAGCTGTTCACCGGAAATTTCAGCGAGCAGAACATTTTCAAGTTCAAGACACGGTTGATTGAAGAGTCAGAATACCGGCAGTTCGCCGAAGCGTTGCAGGAGTTTATCGAAGAAGATAAAATCAGTGAGTACGAGAAGCGTGTGAACGAATTGTTTGCCCGGATCATTCAACAGGTGGGGAACGAAACGGAGCAGTTGCTTTCTAAAGAATCTGCCATTCGGAAAGTGGTCAATGAGATTAATGCCGATTTCAGGCAAAAGAATTTTGTTGGTGTCATCAAGAGTATTGAATTGCGTGTGGTGCCCAGTAGCAACAAGATCGTGCAGCTGTTGGGAGAGATCAAGCAGTTCAACGATGACAATCTGTACAATTTCGGAGAAGTGAACCTGTTCAACTCCGAGCAGCAGAGCAGGGAAGAGAACAACCGGAAAGCGGTTCAGTACCTGTCCGCGTTGAACAAATCCATTTCCGGTTACCGGAACAGTACCATCACGCTGAGTGACTCGTTTGAATTGGAGTTCAGGGTGGTGGAAAATGACAATGATACCGGTTGGGTGGATAAACTGGCCAATGTGGGATCTGATGGGACGGACGTACTGGTCAAGGCGATGATCAACATCATGCTGTTGAATGTCTTCAAGGAAGGGGCAACCCGGAACCAGTTCAAAGATTTCCGGCTGCACTGCATGATGGATGAGATAGGCAAACTGCACCCCAACAATGTGCGGGGTATCCTGAAATTTGCCAACGACAGGAAAATCTTTCTGGTGAACGGCTCCCCCCAGTCGTTCGATGCCCTCGCATACCGGTACACCTATCAGCTGAGCAAAAAAAGGGACACCCAGCTCGACAGGGAGATCACGGTTGTTCATCGTATCGTTACCAACCATCGCCTGTAAAGATGAAAAAGCTGTCCTTGTCCACGGCAGAAAAATTGCTCCAACTCCGAAATGGGGAGAGACTGCAGGCGAGTAAACTTCTGCAAGCCATTTTTCAGGAACTCCTTGCTGAAAATATCCTGTATAAAACAGGCAAGACACGGGGGCTCTTGCTGCTTGTAAACAGCGGTCAATTTGATCTCTACCTGCAGAACCGCTATGCTATTGCCGACTTGAATGAATATGTGACCCTGTTGCGGCAGGAGAATTATTCTCGATCCGACCTGGTCCGGGTCTCTACCGATTCGAAATTATCAGCGATACGAAGTTTCAAAGGTTTCCTGGTTAATTGCTATGAACCGGTGGACGTTATGCTGAATCATTCCAAAACCATCCTTCAGCCCCTGCCCGGTTTATTTCATTTCATTTATGATTACGAAAATTTTATTCCCGATAGCCAATGTACCATTGTGGGCGTGGAGAACCCTGAAAACTTCCGGTACATAGAAAAACAGAAAAAAATATTTCAGCACCTCAAGCCGCTGTTTATCAGTCGATACCCGCAAGGTCAACATGCCGACATCATCCGGTGGCTAAAAATGATTCCCAATCCTTATCTTCATTTTGGCGATTTTGATCTGGCTGGTATCAATATCTACCAGAATGAATTTAAAAAATATATCCCGGAGAAATCAACTTTTTTCATTCCCGATCACATGGAGGAGCTGATTCGGATATATGGTAATCCCAGTCGGTATGACGATCAGAAACTGCACCTGGATAAAGCCGGCATCCTGGAAGAAGAGGTGGTAGAACTGATTCGCATCATCCACAAGCACAAAAAAGGATTGGATCAGGAAATTTTTCAAAACTTTGGAAATAATGACCAACCATGATTGAGAAGAAGGAGAGAGACCCTGCGAGTTTTATTAAGTAAGCGCCTCGTGTAACACTAGCTAAGGTGAAATTGCAAATCGAGCTGCTTGATGTCAATCTTAGCATGGGGCAATAATCATCCTGTTTGTTATAAACAGTCAGTGTACCTCTGATTCTCAGAAATCATTTTCTTAATATCTTCTCCATGGCCTTTCCCTTGGCCAATTCGTCGATCAGCTTGTCGAGATAACGGGCTTTTTGCACAATATCATCTTCAATATCTTCCACCCGAATCCCGCAGATCACGCCGGTAATTTTGGATGCGTTGGGATTGATCTGGGGCACTTGTGTAAAGAAGGTTTCAAAATTCATATCGCCGGCCAGTATATCTTCCAACTCTTTTTTGCTGTATCCGGTCAGCCAGCAGATGATTTCGTCCACTTCTTCCTTGCTGCGGCCTTTCTTTTCTGCTTTCTCCACATAATAAGGATAGACCCTTGGAAATGATAATTTGTAGATTTTCTCCTGATTCTTCATTTTATTACTTATAAATCTTCATTTACCGGAAAATATCCTGATCGCTTCGTCTACTGAATGCACAAAAATTACCTGTTTGTGTTGGTTGCTTTCGCGTATGAAGTCCTTGATACTTTTACTTTCGTACTGTGTCAAGTCGCCCACAATGGCCAGGGGCATCCTGTAATTTGAGAACTTTTGAAGTATCTCGCCGGCAATTCCGCTTTTCAGATCAAAAAAATCAGGGGTGATATTCTTCTCATGGATAATCATTTTGTCAAATCCCTGATAGTAGATATTGCCCAGTAAATTCAATCCTTCTTCAGGCGAGTTAATCAGCATTGAGTCTGATGTGATTTCCGCGATTTTTATATTGTTTACATTGTGTATTTTAATTTCCATTACAGCTCCTTTTAACGGCAGATTTTATAAGATCGATAACAATTGATGAAGCTACATGGTTCAGCTGTGTTTAACGGAAACTAAACCTTTATACACTTTGGAGTGTTTATATTGCGTCATAAAAATCACATGTGCAAATCATTTCAATCATGACGAAAATACATACCACCAACTACTTCGATACGTTTATTGAAGTTGCTCCCGACACGAAAGCGAATAGTGGTACTCCGCCGCCATCGAAAGAGAAAAAGACGGTTGCACAAATGCAGTATGAGCTTATTGGCAACAATCCTTATAAATTCAGTTCAGACGACGTCCTTTTTCAGGTGTATGCAGACAGGAATGGTCTGAAAGAATCGGAATATAAACAAGCGAGGGAACAGTTCTTTTCGAAAGGACAGCCTTGTCTGCGAACATCTCCATTGACCAAAACTTATGGTTATGGCATTCACAGCAACAAGAATGGGAAAATTGCATTGTATGGAATGGAGACCAGGGAGTATGCCAATTTTATCACCGACTCCGGAGTGGTTAAAGTGAAAGCCATGAAGTCGTGGAAATAGAAGAATCAGTGAAATATCAGAGAATATAATCAATAGGATATGGGATTTTTAAATAAACTGTTCAAGTTAACAGATAAAAAGGAGTTAAAAGAAAAGATTGACAATGGCGCCCAACTTTTGGACGTGCGTACAGTGGAGGAGTTTCATGCAGGGCATGTGGAGGGATCTGTGCATATTCCTCTTTCCTCGCTTCCGAATAAGTTTAAAACCATTCAGAATAATTCGTCCATAATTGTGGTTTGCGAAAGCGGGGCCCGTAGCGCTCAGGCTGTCCGATTTCTCATTAGCAATGGTTTCGAGGCATACAATGGTGGGAGCTGGAGATCGTTTGCATAGAGTATGAAAACAATTGATAAACTATTTTCGCGCATCATTCATTCATTCATCCAATGATTACAGACCCTTCATTCCCCGATTGATTGTGGGTCTCGTTTTTTTGTCAGAACCGACTTTGCGATGACCCTGCTGCTGATATACCTGATAATATACGGTGCAGGCAAGCTTTCAATTGATGCGGTAATACATCACCACCGCTCCGCTAGAAAAGGTTTTCGTTTTAGTGAGTTTTAAGGTTGTTCTATCATTCAGGTTTTCAAATAGGGGGAGGCCACGACCGGCGATGACAGGATGGATGCAAAGCTGGAACTCATCCACCAGACCCAGTTTCATTAACTGGATAATCAAACTGCGGCTACCCACCAACAGGTTTCCCACTTGTTGTTGCATGAGAGCAGCAACTTCATGTTCCGGTGTTTGAGTCGCCAATCTGGCACTTTCCCAGTCCAGACTTTTGAGGGTATGGGAGAAAACGATCTTGGGTGTTTTATCCATGATGTGGGCAAATTCATCGATCGCGATGTTGCCCGTAGGATTCTCAACCACATCTCGCCAGTACTCCATCAGCTGGTAGGTGATTCTTCCGTATAACATGACATCGGCGCTTCTGATCAGATCGGCATAGTGCCGATGTATTTCTTCATCGGGGATAATTGCGTCGTGGTCGCAATAGCCATCGAGGGTCATATTAATCGCTGCAATTACCTTTCTCATCTTTACATGTTTTTTTCGTGAAAGAGCTGCTGACGTTTTTAAACTTTTAGTATTCCCCTGAATCCCCGCGCGGCATAGTAGGATTCAGCACCGTTGTGATAGATGAAGGTGCGTCCGTAACGGGAGTCTCCGAAGAGTCCTCCGCCTCGTTCACGAACTTCTTGTGGTGCGATAATCCAGCTGGAGGTCTTCTGATCGAACACTCCCAGTTTCTGCAGGTCGATATATAGTGATTCGTCCAACACCTCAATGCCCATTTCTTTTGCCATGCCCAAGGCACTGCCTTTGGGCTTGTTCTCCTTGCGTGAATTTAAAGCAGCCTCATCATAGCAGAGGCTGCGACGACCTTTGGGGCTTTCGGGCGAGCAGTCACAGAAGATATATCCTCCGGTTTTGGGTTCATAACCGGTTACATCGGGTTCTCCGCCTGTTTCCTCCATTTCATTCAATGACCATAGCTTATCCGGATTTTTTTCCAGTCTATGTTGTACATCTTCCCATTTTAATTGGGGATGGCGCTGCATATGCTGTTCGAAACGCTTTTTCAGAATATCGAATAACGATTCTTGTTGTTCTTGTGTGATGTTATTTTTTTTCATACCGTTTAATTGTAAATGTTTTAATCGTAAAATTCCGTTTCCCTACAATAGTTAGTCAACAATCCTGTTCCTTCTTCAGGCTTTGTCGCATACAGTGACGCACATATGGAAACAATGACTTATTGCTTTTCTGAGATTATTTGATGCAGTTTACGCACCGTATTTACATTTCGTATTGTCATATGCCTGTAGAGATCCGTGCCCATCAATTTCATCATCCCGCTCCGGCTGTAATTTTTCCCTTCCACATTCCACAATACTGCTCCAGGAACATACTTCACGTTATCCACAGAATTGATCGGTATCTCCTTCAACACCTCCGGGCGATCATATTTTTCCCATAGGAACATCACATCCGTGCGCATACTTTCATTTTTCACCCATGTGACAGGCAGTTCCTGACAAATGGCATTTAACTGTTTGCTGTTGATTACGATGACTTTTACATCCAGATGAAAATCCTTTCTGACAGCCTCTTCAATCAACTGGATCAGTTCGCCTTCCCTTTTTAGCGAATCCTCAAATACTACATTGCCGGAGTTGATAAATGTAGAGACATGATTAAATCCAAGAGACTCAAACGTGGTTTTGAGTTTTCTCATCTCCACGATGTTGTGTCCACCCACGTTGATTCCCCGGAAAAGAGCTAGATATATCATGACTCGTTTTTCAAATAGGCTTCTACCAGTGATACCCAATAAGCTGCACCAAGGGGCAGTAAGTCCTGATTAAATACATATTGCGGGTGATGTACCATAAAACCTTGCCCATTGCCTGCCATTACATAATTGCCTGGACATTTCTCCAGCATAAAAGCAAAATCTTCACTGCTCATCAGCGCATTCGCATTTCTTACTACACAATCTTCTCCAAAAGTTTCAGCGGTCACGTCGGCAGCCCATCTAGTATTCTCCGGCGTATTCACCAACACCGTGCCGGGTATGCCTTCGCTGATTTCATAGGTACAATTGAATGCTTCGGCTTGTGATTTGGTGATGCTGCGAACTTTTTCAAGCACCATCTTGCGCACTTCATTGTCCATATTTCTGATGCTTAATTTCAGTAAAGCCGTTTGTGGTACAACATTCCCCGCATTTCCGGACTGGAAAGCGCCAACATTTACAACGGTCTGTTTCCAGGGAGATACATTCCGACTGACGATCGTCTGTAATGCCATCACCAATGATGCGCCACATACCAACGGGTCAATCCCCAGTTCCGGCATGGAGCCGTGAGATCCTTTACCGGTGAGTTCAATTTCCCAGTTATCGACGGCAGACATGGTTTCTCCTTCGCGGAAATAGAATTTTCCGAACTCCAACCCGGGAATATTGTGCATGGCATATACCGCATCCACAGGAAAACGCTCAAACAGTCCATCGGCGATCATTGCGGGACTTCCTTGCATGGTTTCTTCTCCCGGCTGAAAGAAAAAGCGTACGGTTCCATTGAAGTTCTTCGTTTCGGCCAGGTATTTAGCAGCTCCAAGCGCCATAGTTGTATGGCCGTCATGTCCGCAAAGATGTGATTGTCCATCTTTGCGGCTTTTGTACGGTAAATTGTTATCCTCCTGAATGGGCAGCCCGTCAAAATCGGCCCGAATACCGATGACTTTCTCACTGTCACCTACTTTCAGTGAAGCAACCATGCCATGTTTGCCCACGCCTTCCGTCAATTCATAAGCACCAAACGATTTGATCACCTCTGCAATATACCGGGCCGTATTTCCCTCTTGCATCGATAGTTCAGGGTGCTCGTGCATGGCTTCCTGCCATGTTTTTAATTCATTATTCTTGTTTTTTAATGCTTCTATCAGTGTTGTATTCATCTGACTATTTTTTAAAAGGGTTGATTAACGGATTCGTGTGGTGATGTGATCACGCATTGGACTTTCCAGTGGATTTGGGTATGGTAATCATAATAAACAGAATCGCCATGACAACCATCAGGAGATTTACCCCCAGGCCGACGATAGCCGCCTGACGGACCATTACATTGTCCTGGCGTCCTTCAAAAGTCAATACTCCTTCCATCCATTGAATAGGGTTGCCTACATTGAATGCAGCAAAGATGCCGGCAGAGATGGCAACCCCAAGTGCAGCCCCCAGTGAAGATGCCATTTTGTAAATACCCGAGCCTGCTCCGGCCTGATCCGCGGGCAGGTTAGACAGTGCCGCATCGGTGGAGGGCGTAGCGTAAAATGCCAGGCCCAATCCAAACAATGTGTAAGCAATCATGGCGAGAATTTTATACGTACCGGTCATCACATTGGTAAACATAAGAAGGATGATGGCCAGCGCAACGATGAGCGAGCCCCAGATCATGGGCTTACGTGCGCCAAATCGCTGCAGCAACTTTTCACCCGTGCGGATGAACAGGACAATGGCGATGGCATACCCCAAAGTGAGCATGCCGGCTTCCTGTGCCGAGAGGTTTCCGCCGACCTGCAGCAGCATGAGTGATACAATTAGTATGCCGGCCGTACCATTGAGCAGAAAGTTTGAAATAGTAGCACCGGTAAATATCAGGTTATGAAACAACTTAAAATCGATAAAAGCACCTTTTTTCTCTTTTTCAATGTAAAAGAACAGAATGGAGAAAAGAAGGATCGCCGCCATCAAAACAATACCAGCCACGCTGGTAAAACCCAATTGGGCTCCTTTGGCTATGAGTATCTGCAAGGCAATCATCGCCAGCATAAATGTAATGATACCCGCATAATCATTTTTGGGCTGTTCTTTCTGTACCGCCTTACTTTCGGGCGTCCCATTGATCAGGATGAGACCGATGATGGAAACAGCTGCAGCGGCAATGAAAATCCATCGCCAACCTACACTGACCATCAATCCTCCAAAGAGTGCAGCAAAACCCGAACCGCCCCATGATCCCATAGACCACAATGAAATGGCACGTTGCCGTTCTTTGCCTGCCCAATAGGCTTTTACCAATGCCAGACTTGCAGGCATAATGGCGGCAGCAGAAAGTCCCTGGAAAATGCGGCCAAGAATTAAAACCAGACCAGCAGCATGGCCTGTCGGTGTGAGTCCAACCAATAGTGATCCGACAATACTAAAATAAAATCCGATACGAATTATTTTCATTCGCCCCACTATGTCTGCAAGGCCACCAAAAACAACGATAAAAATACCTGAAAACAAAGCTGTGACAGAAACCGCAATGTTCATCATGGCTGCATCCATGTGGAGGTCTTTCGCCATGTCAACATTGATGTTTAATGTGGTTTGTGCAAAGAGCCAAAAAGCCAATACGCCAAGGATGATACCCAATAATAATTTATCATTTCCTTTGTATTCCACTGAATTTGTCATACCAGTAAGTTAGTTATTGTTATAAGTTAGTTGATATTCAATTGTTTAGTTTTTTTTGTTTTTCAGGATCTCGATATTCAGATATAGAAGAGCTCGTGCTTTTGATCTAACGTTTATTTACTTGTTTTGGTTCGGATATAGGTGTACCAAAATATAAGCCGGCTAATTATCACAGAAGCCGGCTGTTAATGATTTTTTTGACTTTTTAATTTTTGGAATCGACCGATAATAAGAAATTACGTACTACCCGAACGTTTTCGTCTTTTGCGTCAGCCATGGTTATATGTGCGGCATTGCGAATCATATAATACTTACTGTCTTTCACTTGATCTGCAAAACCTTTAACCAGTTGGGGACCTGCAGTATCAAACTCGCCGACTGTAAAAAGTGTCGGAACATTTATTTCCTTCAGAAATTGAGTGTCATCGAGATTTATCATCGTCCCGGTTACTGAAAATTCACTCGGCCCTTGCATGTAATTGTACATTTTGACGTTGAAACCTGAGAACAGACTATCAGATTCTAGATTACCGGGATAACGTACGAGATACAGGTCGCTGAATTTAGCCATGGCTTCCTGATATAACGGATTCATATAATCACCGGTAGAATCGGCTGCTGCAACTGCATTTTGTAAAGAATCGGGCAGTGTCTCGAGAAGTAGTACGGCGTTCTCTGCATAAGCCGGGATATCTAAACAGGCGCTTGCAAATATGAGGGATGCAACATGTTCCGGAAATGCGTGAAAGTATTCAAGAGCTATTATCGTGCCCAAAGAGTGTCCCAATATATTCCATTTTTTGATACCCAAAGCTTCACGCAGTGTTTCTAGTTCCAGAACTCTCTCTTTAAGTGAAAATAATGCAGTATCTTCTGTAAAGGTCGATTTTCCGCCACCAAACTGATCGTAACGAATGACCTGACGGTCATTTCCAAGTTCTTCGAACGGTTTTAAATAATAACTGTTCATACCCGGACCGCCATGAATAAGTACAACCGGAATACCTGTTCCTGTTCCTGATACTTTATACCACATCATCCCATCGTGAACTGGGATGTTTCCTTCTCCAACCGGGAGTTTTGAGTAGTTGCACGATACCAAACCCCAACTGAAGAAAGAGATGAAGAAAACAAGGAGAAGCAGGTTGCAGAATTTTATTTCATCTGTTTTCATAATCCTATTTTTTATTCATTGATAGTATCCAGTAATCGCCGTCAACCGAAAGATTACAATCACTTCCCATGTAGTCAGCCATTTCAGTCCACATATTTTTACTAAAAATGTAAAGATCGTCAGATGTCACATCGAAATCCTTATCAACAACGGGTGCGAGAAATTTTGCCTTAAAGGTTGTTTCATCGCGCTCCAGCACTTCAGCATAGGTGGACAAAATCTGAAGACCGGAGATAAATATATCTGTCAATCCATCAAACCCCTCAGATTGATTAAATGTTTTCGAAGATCTCTTGCCAACCATGATGCCCACCTCTGCCGATGTTGTTCCGGTTTCTTTGAAATAATTAATGAATAAAATTGCAACATCCCATGCGTGGCTAACAAGCCAGCCCGCTTTATCGAAAAGCGGAGCATTTGGTATCTGATACTTCTTATCAATTGTTTTGGCAAAAATCAGTGGGTTATTGAGACTATAATAATTTATTTTTATTTTCCACACTCCATCAATCTTTTCCAAAATATATATTTCAAAGAAGTCAATCACTTCAGCTTTTCCGGATCTGTCTCTTGTTTCGGTAAAAATTCTTGTTACAATTGCTGAATTAGGCCCTGTGATTTCGGTAGAAATATTCTTTACATCCTGTTTTATATTACCTGTTTTTTCGAAAAAAGATTTTATTGTTTCACGTATAGGCTGAACTTTGCCATGCGGTTCTATAATGATGGCACCTTCTGCATACATCTTCTGTACAGCATCCCAGTTTTTTTCTTCAAACAGTTTGGAGTATTCCTTTACAAAATCTTCGGCCGATTTGTTCTGATCTTCCTGACAGAAGACCAGTACGGGAATCAGAAATAATAGGAATAATATTTTTTTCATGATTGGTTTTATTTTTTATTAAATGTGACAATCCAGTACGTGCCGTCCGATGTCTGACTACAGTTTGCACCCATATAATCGGCTATTTCCATCCAAATGTTTTGACTAAAATTGAACAACTCTTCCGGTGTTACATTCCAAAATTTATAGACAACAGGTGAGAGAAATTTTACATTTAATGTTATTTCATTACGTTCCAAAACTTCAATATAAGTAGAAAGGGATGTAAGATTCCATAAAAATCCATTGGTCAATCCATCAAATCCTTTTGATTTGTCCCAAGACTGTACAAATCTTTTTCCCATGATTATACCGGCCTCTTCGGGTGTTATCCCTGCTTCTTTTGAACGCTCAATTTCGTAGTATAAAATTGCCCATCCATGTTTTATTGTCCATCCAAGTTTATCGATGGCAGGAGGATTATCTCTTTGATATTTCTTATCAATAGTTTCAGCATAAATCACAGGGAAGTTCGAGGAAATAAAATAACTCTTGATTTTCCATGATCTGGCAGTCCGTTCAAGTAGAAAAAAATCAAAATAATCGAATGTGTAAATATTTCCTGACCAGTTATTTGTCTGCAACTGATTTGTGGTTACAATAACTGAATTAGGTCCTGTTATCTCCGAAGAAATTTCCTTGACATCGATTTTTACAGATTTGATCTTCTCTCTGTTATTAACAATATTAGCCTGTATTGTTTCGCGTAAAGGCAATTTCTTGCCATTTGGGAGAATCATTTTGGCATCATCTGCATACAACTCAATAATTGTATCCCACTTCATCTCCTCACATAATTTGTAGGACTTGACGACAGGTTGTTATAACTAAAAATGCAAATATTTGTATTATTTCGACAAGGTTTGTTTTTTATTTGTATTTTTCATGCAAATACGCAATTTAAGGTGTTGATTATCACATGATGATATGAATTGTCCTGTGCTAATCATAGCGCTAAGTGATGCTGTTAAATATTAATAAAATTGTAGGCTGTGAAGTTGTTTTTCCGTGTGGATTCAATTGTTTCAGTAACGCCGGTCTCGCATGCTCCGGGAGGTACCGGCTGTAGCGGGTTTTCTTTTGGATAGCCGGCTGCTGTCGCTACGTTTTACCTCGGGGAGTCGGGTTGCCGTGGATGTTTCTTCCTGTAAGAGGTTCCTTTCAAAGTCGGTCAGTTCCTTTTCAATGCGTTCCTGTTCGGCCTTCATCTCTTCGGACGTGGAAGTGTACTGCGAGAGGGAGAGGTTGCCGGGATTTCCTGTTTTGTAGATGTCACCCTCATATTTCCGCTGACGGAAGAAATCATCTATGGTGCCATACAAGCTGTTGTTGAGAGACGAGGTCATCACAGGCATGCGGCGGGTATAGGGCTCAAGTGCACTGTAGGGTATCCAGAAGAGCGGGTAGCGGGTGGTGGCGGCATCGGGGGTATCCATACGGTGAAGTACCGGACAAATGGCGAGCGGCATCACCCGGAAAGCGGAGGTGGGGGTATCTACATAATATAGCTCTTTCAGAAAATATCCCTGCACTTCGCGGGAGGGAACATCGGCATCATTCACCACGATGCTGCCGCTCACGTTTTCATGATAGATGTCGAACCGGTCCATAAACTCCTGTAGATTGATCCGATAGGTTTCCGTGAACTCTTCCCGTCCATCGACGTACTCATAGGCAGTAACCGATCCCTTCTCCAGTAGCCGGAAGATCTGCGAGAAGAGGTTCATTTTCCCGGCAGTGGCTGTCTCCGGGTAATAGAGTGGAGCGTTGGCTTCCCGGGATAGATCGAGGTACCGGTAGATGATGCGCGACCATCGGGTATTGGCAATGATTTCTTCTCCCTGATCGTTTTGTACCGCGTCGGAGTTGGCCGTAATAGTCGTCTGTTGGCTGTTTTCACGCTGACGTCGCTGTTCAATTCTTTCCCGTGCGGTGGTTTGCGGGTAAAGGGCAATGACTTGTGCCAGTAAAAGGAGTAGGATGAATATCGTACGGGTTATCATAATTCTTAGCTATCAGCGTTCAGCGTTCAGCTGTCAGCTTTTGATTTTAACTTTTAGTGTTCAGTTCTCAGCTTAATTAATTCTCAGTTCCATTACTGCGATCTCGCGCTCCGTACCATCGGGGCCGGCAGCACGGACACCAGAGATGTAGAAGTAACTGCCACGGCTAAGCCGTCTGATCTGTTCCCGCTGTCGGTCGGAGAAGCGGCTGCCATTGGAAACTTCTGGAATGGCATTGCCCATCGAATCGAAAAACACCGTGCGAAAGCTTCTTACCTGAAAGGGTACCTGGAGAATGCCGTCGTCGATGGCTGCCTTCAGTCCTTCGCTGCTCAACAGTGCTGACTTGGGGATGCTGCCACTCTTGCGGCTTACCACATTGCCGCTTGTGTCGCGGTACTCCAAAAAGGGTGTGGGGTCGGGAAGGGCACGCACCCTGAACTGCTGTGAGGCGAGCGGGCGGACAGCACCTCCCGCGGTGCGGGCGGAGACCGACAGCGTGACATCCTGTCCCACCGCAGCGGGCCGAACCGACCATCTGTTACCTCTGCGGCTCAACTGTCCGTTTGAAATGATGGCATTGATGTCCTGAGGCGCGAAACCGGGTACGGAGATGGTAATCTCATTGTCGATGCCGGCATAGAGCACATTCATCAACGTGGGGGCGATGGTAGCCATAGGCTCCACCACGGTGTAACTGCCAGAAAAGGGATATTGTTTCGATATACCGCTTCTCCCGGCTATCTCCAGGTATCCCTCCAACGGGAAGGTACCAATACTGTTTGCGGGCAGTGTGAAAGCGCCATTCACGGCTGCGGGCTGCGGTACGCCGTTCAGGGTGAGTAAGGGATGACGGGTGGAGTCTTCTGCTGCAAGGATGACCCTTGCATTGTAAGTCCCGCCCTGAATCACTACATCCGATTCCGGGATCAGTCGGGCACTGAGCCTGTTCATCCTGAAATCGTCCACATCCACACTATTCAGAATGCTTGACAAAGCTTCTCCTTCGGCGGATCGTACATCGTTCTCGATTTTTGTTAGCAGGGTCACTGCCGCTACCAGAGGTATGTTCTCGAAAAATGAAGCTTCCCAGCTTTTGTTACCTGCTCTGGAAACGGTACCGAGACTTTTCTGAATAATTTTTCTTCGTGCGGAATCAGTTACCAGACCCGCCACTGTCTCCCGGTAAAGAATGAGCGATTCCCGCAACTTTTTCCCTTCACCTCCAACGGGTGAGAGCATCACCACCGATGCTGCTTCAAGATCTTCCTTGTGTTTGATATGCGTTATATCCGCTTTTTTGCCGTCTGCTTGCAGTACCATCTGCAGTTTCAGCCTGGCGATATACTGCGTGAGCGAATCGCTCATGGTACGCACCAGCACACCTTTGTCGTACCAGCTTCCGGCTTTCTCCCTGTTTTGCAGGTTATATGATTCCAGTTCTTCCATGATCAGATTGTTCCGTTCCTGCATGGTATCGGAGGAGTTGCGGAGGCTGTCGTCCACCAGACCGAATCCGTCCAGGACCTCGACGGAGACGTTGAGTGCCAGCATGGCGATGAACACCAGGTACATCAGGTTGATCATCTTCTGACGGGGGGAGTTGGGACTGTTGACTGCCATGGCGGTTATGCGTTATTTCTGATCGGCGGAAGCCTGATTGCCCCGGTTCGGTGTCATGGCCTGCAGCATGCGGGCATAAGCCGCATTAAGCTCTGTGAGCTGTGCTGCCATTTTCTCTGTTTCCCGTTTAATCACATTTCCTTCGGGCAGGCTGTCGCTGTACATCGTGCCGAGACGGGTGAGCCCTCTGTTGATCTGTTCAATGCTGTTGATCTGGCTACTGACTTCCTTCAACTGAAGTTCATAGAGGCTATTCAGACCGGAAAGGGTTCGGTTCAAGTTCCCCAGTTGTTTCTCGTAGGTGTCGGCCTGGGTTGAAAACAGGGAGAGGTCATCTGCGCTGCTCCTGTATTCGGTGGTTCCGTGGGGTGCGTGGGGGAGTGCGGTTGCGGAAGCCTCCGAAACGGGGTATTGTTGCATGCCGGCAAAGGACGACGATGTACTGTGGGACGTACTCGTGCCCTGGGTGAGAATGTCGGGACTATCGGTGGACTGCTCAGCGGCTTGTCCGTTGCCGAGTGCGGGAAATACTTGCTCCCAGGGGTAATCGCGTACGGGCGTATCGAAGGCAGAGAGGATGAAGACAATCACCTCGGTGACCATCCCGATAAAGAGCATCTCGTTACCGAATGGAAAGTGGAGCAGTTTGAACATGGCGCCCAGGATCACCAAGGCTGCGCCAAAACTGTAGGCAAAGTGGATTGTTCGCTTGCCATTTTCGGTCTGCAGAAAGCGTTCCAACCTGTTTTTGTATCTTTTGTATGCGTTCATATCGATCTATGTTGTGGGTCGTATATATTATCTGCTGCCGGCGGTCTGTGTACGCACGCACCGGAAGCCGATCCATGATCGCCCCTTGTCACGTGCTTCGCTGTCGCGCATATCAGAACGGATAAAGGTGGCGATATCTTTCCAGGAACCTCCCTTGACTACTTTCTGCTTCAGTGGAGTGGGGTCATCATCTTTGACACGGGTACTGTATTCCGGATTCAGGTCGCTCATCAGCGTATTTCCCGATGCGGTGTAGGAGGTCGATGTCCACTCGGCTGCGTTGCCGGCCATATCGTAGAGCCCGAACTGGTTGGGTTTGAAACTCCTGACTTTTGCCGGGATCAGGTGGTTGTCTGCTGCATAGGCTCCGTCGCCGGGATTGAAGTTGGCCTGGTAGCAGCCGCTCTCACTGGTCGTGCCATCTGAACTCCATGGATAGATATTGTCGGAATTGGCATTGCGTGCTGCCAGTTCCCATTCGGCCTCGGTGGGAAGGCGGTACTTCTCAATCTGTACCCCAGCACGGTTCACACTACGGCGCAGAAACATCGTGCGCCACTCGCAGAAGGCGGAGGCCTGCTCCCAGGTGACACCCACCACCGGATGGTGCGCATAGGCGGGGTTGGCAAAATAATTGCGGAGATAATATTCGTTGTGGGCTTGCGGAAAGTCGTTCACCCAGCAGGTGGTATCGGGATAGATGTTGACGATGCGGGTGTGAACGAAATCGTAGAGGCTGCTCAGTGGCCGGGTGAGGGTCTGGTTGATGACCTGCCCATCGGGGGTGACGAAGGCGGTATCTTTCGATATCAGCGGCGCATTGGGAGCGTTACCCTCCAGGAAGGGTCGGTATTCACTCCGGGCCGCCATGGCTTCATCGAACCATTCGTAGCGAAAGTTGAGCTGGGTGGCATCGAGCATCTTCACACCGGTGATGGGATGAGTTTTGTAAAGGCTGTTGATGGCGGCCTCCTCCTCTTCGGTGTTGCGGCTCCATGGAATGGGGACAGACCAGTTGAGGCGGGGTGTGACCGGGTCGCCGAATTCGTCTTCGGTGATCTTATAAAAGTCGTCGCCTGCATAACGCGGATCGGCCATCCGTTCACGGATGATGGAGTCGCGTACCCAGTAGACAAACTGTTTGTACTGTGAGTTGGTAATCTCCGTTTCGTCCATCCAGAAATTATCCACCGAGATACCCCTGGTGGGGATGGTAATACCCCAGAGCGAGTCAGTCTCCCCGGGACCCATGGTGATGGAGCCGCGGGTCACAAGCACCATGTTGTAGGGAGTGGGTTCATCCCATACCCTGCCGACCGGAACGCCGGTGAGTTCTCCGCCCACGCTGCTCCCGATGCCACGCCGGCCACAGGAGAGGAGAGCGCCCAGTATCAGGATGATGATCAGATATTGTTTCATTGGGTTTATATTTTTTAGCTGTCAGGACTCAGGAGTCAGATGTCAGCTTTTTTGGAGCAAATTTTATACATTCAGCGGTTTGTTGTTAATGTTCGACTTTCATCAAAATATCAGCATATCAACCTATCTTTAAATCAGTAAATCAGTTTCTCTGGTGTTCAGCGCAGTCCTCAGTTATTCTTTGGGAACCTGTCCGACGAAGGTTTCGTAAAAAGAGAAGGTTGCGAAGCGATCTCATTGTCTCATTGTCTCATTGGCATATCATCACATTCATCTCACAGCAGCCGGATACTCTTTTGGGGCGGTAGTTTCGGCTTGAAATAATCGAGCGGAAAATCATACCGGACGTAGAGCTCATGGCTCCCCTTACTGATTCTTCCAGTGCCGACGGTATGTTTGTTGTAGGCATATCCCATTTCCAGTCCCTGAAAAGTAGCACTGCCAAAAACGACATATCCGTCGCGGGGCGACCAGCTAAATCCGCCCGAGAACTGTTTGTCGTATTCCAGACGCAGTGTTGCCTGCACCAATGTCTCACTGAAATCAGACTGTACCCACACCATCGGCTGTAATACCAACGGATAAAACAGTGCGATATTGTATCCGGCCATAAAATTTATGGAGCGGGGAATGGTGGTGCGAGTCGAGTCGTTCTGCAAGTCGGTGGTCACAGAATCACTCGAAGCATAAAATCGGGGTTGGGTGATATGCAGCAACGAGAGGCCGGCAAATCCCTGCCTGCCGCTCCAGGCGATACCGGCATTCAAATCGGGTAGCTGCCTGTCCGCCGGATCCACACGCACTACACCCCGCTTGCCGATAGCTGATTCGGGAAGGATATGCCGACTCCCTGCATCAAACTTCAGACTGTAGATGCCCGCCTGCAACCCTATCTGCAGGGCGCCGTGCCCCATCTCCCTGCGGTAGCTGTATTGTCCGGCCAACAGTGTGTTGCGGAGCGATCCCATCTGTTCGCCGTAGACCACGATGCCTGCACCATGTCGCCTGCGAAGAAACTCAATCGGCAGATCGGCCGTAAAAACCACTTTCTGCGGTGCATTTTCTATGCCGGCCCACTCATACCTGTAGGCTGACGCAGTGCGTATCTGCTCCGTGGCACCCGCAAAAGCAGGGTTGTAGAAACCCTTCACCGTCCAATAGTGACTGAACGGTGCATCCCACTGTGCCTGTACCGGCCAGATGCAGTACAGCAGAAAGAACGATATAAAAGGGAGTCGCCTTTTTCCCATTGTATCAATAACTGAAAAAGAGCAAAAAAATTGTGCGTATCGGGAAAGGAATCTGTAAATTTGTACGATACATTTTTATAATTACTGTTTCAGGCACTTTAAAACACATGAAAATTCACTCAGCATGATCACAATAAAGAAAAGTATAATTCTTACGCTCAGTCTTTTGCTTGCTTTCAGCGCTGCAGCACAAACAACATGGTATAACCCCGTGGAAGAAGATTTTCCGGTTATTCAGAATCAGGGATGGACAGGAGAGATCGGAAAAAGCTACCAACGCCTGCCGGACAGGGCAAAGGAGGTTGTCCGAAAGAACGTCTGGAATTTATCCGGCAATTCGGCAGGACTAGCCATTCATTTTTACACCAATGCTGAAAGAATTGAAGTACGGTATGGTGTGAACGGCACTCTGGCAATGAACCATATGCCGGCAACAGGAAAGTCGGGTGTCGATTTATACGCAATTGATCCGGATGGCCGATGGCGAATTCTCACCGACAAATTTGCTTTCGGCGATACCATCACCTATACCTACGGAAATCTCAAGCAGAGTGATTATCATAAAAAAGGGTTCGAATATAGACTTTACCTGCCTTTATATAACAGTGTTACGTGGATGGAAATTGGTGTTCCGGATTCAGCCGCATTCTCCTTTGTACCCGTACTGAAAGAAAAACCGATTGTCGTGTACGGTACCTCTATCGCACAGGGAGGATGTGCGTCGCGCCCTGCGATGGGGTGGACAAACATTCTTTCCCGAAAGATGGATCTGCCGGTCATCAATCTGGCTTTTTCAGGGAATGGCCCGCTGGAGAAGGAGATGGTCGATTTAATCAGTGAACTCGACGCAGCCATGGTTGTCTATGACTGTCTGCCCAATATGGGCTATCTTACAACGGATGAAGTGAAGAGTAGAACCGCCTACGGCATATCAGCGATACGCGAAAAAAGTGATCTCCCTATTCTTATTGTGGATCATATCGGTTACCGGAACGCCGGAATGAACATCCACAGCAAAGAATCGGCCGACCGGCTAAACATCGCCTCACGCGAAGTATACGACTCATTGAAAGCTGCAGGTGTGAAAGATCTGTATCACCTGCATCAGGATAGCATCCACTTCCCGGACGACGGGTGTGTGGACAACATTCATCCCAATGACCTGGGGATGCAGGTATATGCCGATGCGTATGAAAAGATGATCCGCCTGATACTCCATATGCCGGCGGGAAATTCAGCAACGACCCGACCTGTCAGCCAGAGACGCGAACCGGATATTTACGAATGGAAAAAAAGACACCATGATAAACTGGCGGCGATTGAATTAAATCGGCCCAGGAAGGTGATTATCGGCAACTCAATCATCCACTACTGGAATGATGAACCGGGCAGGACAAATGGACCGGAGAGCTGGCGCACATTGATGGAACCGGGAGGCTTTTTCAATCTGGGCTGCGGTTGGGACAGAATAGAAAATATCCTGTGGAGAGTTTACCACGGTGAACTGGATGGATACAGGGCTGAGGAGGTTATACTGATGATTGGGACAAACAACATTGGACTGAACAGCGACAAGGAGATTGTGGAGGGACTACAATTCCTTTTGACACAGATTACGGCCAGACAGCCCGATGCAGTGCTAAAAGTGGTGGGTATTCTCCCCCGTAGATCAGCGGAGGAGAGGATCACAGAGCTAAATAAACAGATTGCGGCTATGTCTGAGCAGCACGGCTGGCTTTTTATCGATGCAGGGGAGAGGCTTACTAAGAATGGTCGGATTGATGAATCCTTCTTCACAGATGGTTTACACCCCAATGAGAAAGGATATGCGCTGATTGCACCCTTATTGGTTCCCTAAACAGCGTGCTTCCCTGTCTGGCTCTCACAAACTCTCCGGTTTTACCCGCATAAAACGAAGCATGCCCAGCATCCATTTGGGAAGGGACTTCTCGGGATCACGTTTACGGAGGTCGAGATAAAGGTTCAGTTTTTTCATGAGCGGAATCTTGTGTGCTTCCACCAGTTCAATCAAGGTGCCATCGGGATCTTCAATGTATGCAAACTGGCCGGCTGCTTCGCCCATATCGAAAGACTCCCCCTCCTTGAAGCTCCGGGAGCTGTCGACCGTGAAGGGGTAGCCCATCTCTTCGCATTTGCTGCGCAATGCGTTGGTATTGCGGACATCGAAGCATATCTGGATAAATCCCGGGTCGCCCCAGTAACGTCCTTCGTAGATCTTGCGCGGTGTGCGGTCGAGGGCCTGCACCAGTTCTATATATGATTGGCCAAACAGTTCGCTGAAACTGCCCTTGCGTGGTTTGCTGTGTGAAAGGATACGGCGGCGAAACAGACCTTCACCTGCGGGGAGTGCCTTCAGATCGTCGAAAGTGCCTGTTTTCTCAGCTACAATCACGTCATAGCCAAGGATATCGCGGTAGATGGGCATGGCTTTGTCTATATCGGTCACCCCGATCATGGCACCGGCAATGCCGCCGGTAAGTCGTTTCTCATCCCGATAGACAGAAGGTTCGTGAATGATCTGAAAGATATTGCCAAAGATATCCTTCATGAAAAAAGTCGCATGTCCGTCGATGCCATCAGTAAGTCTCCCCAGAATATGGATATTTTTTTTCCTGCTGAACAACTCGTATGTTTTTACCACATCACGACTTTTAATCTTGGCTGCAAACACACCCAGATCGCCCGCCTGAATCTCAAAACTGATGGGTTGCGGTTTACGCTCGGCGTATTGCCATATTTCAAAACCGCCTCCTCCCTGCATGTTCAGTGCAATGGCTGCCCGTCGTTTCTGAGGTAACCCGCCTGTATAGGGCAGCATCAGCTCAGCTACCTTGTCATCCTCGAGGATGCGGATGTCCATATTGAAAACATCGATATAATATTTCCATGCTTCGGCAAAGTTTTCCACGCCGATGCCAATCTGCTGTATGCCGGCAATGTTGTATTTATTTTCCATATGTGTTATCTTTTGAGGGAGTGTGTTGTTACACAACTTGAATCAGGTATTTTTTATTTTTCGGACGATCCTGCGGGAGAGACCGGGGAAAAACCGTTTTATGTAAACCATCAGTAGCTCTTTACCACCGACCAGCACCTCGGGCTTTTGCCTGTGTATGGCCTGTACTATTTTCAGAGCGGCCTGCTCTGCTGTGATTCCCTTTTCCTGTCCTGCATCCATCTGTCCGTGACGGCTGCCGTCGCCTTCCAGGGCATTGAACGATATATTTGTTTTTACACGCCCCGGACAGACCATCACCACCCGGATGTTGTCATCGTAATATTCGGCATGCACTGTCTCGAAGAAGCCGTAAAGAGCAAATTTGGAGGAGGCGTAGGCCGAGCGCAGCGGGAAACCGAACTTCCCGGAGATGCTGCTGGTGACGGCAATCGTACCTCCGCCATTTTCGATCATTTTCGGAAGCAGTCGCTTGGTGATCTTTACCGGGGAAAAGAAGTTCACATCCATGATCTTCCTGTCCACAGCAAAATCGGTCTCAGTCGTTTTGCCGCGCTGACTGATACCGGCGTTGAGAAAAACGATATCGATAGGACCGAACGCAGCAAGAGCTTTGTCTGTGAGCGCATCAACATCTTCCAGGTTGGAGAGATCGTAAGGGAGTATCTTGCACTGCGCACCCAGCCGGATACACTCCTGCTGTACCTCTGCCAGCCTGTCGGCCCGCGTGGATGTCAGAATGAGGTTCGCCTTCTCACGGGCAAATGCATGGGCGCATGCTTCGCCGATACCCGACGAGGCACCCGTAATCCATATGGTTTTGTTGGTTGGCATGTTTTTTAGCGATCAGCTGTCAGCTGTCAGCGATCAGCTTTTTTTAAGTTGTTTATTGTAAGGGCAGCGGTTTTTTTAGCGGTTAGTGATTAGTCCTCCAGTAACTCGTCCCAGAGCCGGGTCCTGAAGTCGTCGATGGAGTGAGGAGCACATTCATCCACATTGCTCACATTGTGTGAGGTGTAGATCATCTGTTCAAGATAGTAGGGTGCCCGGTTGGGACCTTCACCAAGATTGATCAGCACCGTCTCTCCGTTTTTGATCTTGTTCTTCCGCAGGGCGACGAAGAATCCGGCCATGGCCACTGCCGAAGCTGGACCGGGAATCACCTTCTTTTCATAAGCTATCAGCTTTCCCATGGACAACAGTTTCTTCTCACGCATACGCAGAAAGGCGCCGCCGGAGGCTTTCACCAGTTTTGCCACAATGGGATAGGTGGCCGGATTGCCGGTAGCCAGTGTGGGTACATCAGTCCGCGGGTCGTCGATTATCGGATAATCTTTCTCGTATCCATCAGGGAAGCCGGCTGCTTCAGCCTTTTCCCACGCCTGCACCATCGGATCACACTTGTCGGTCTGCACCAGCAGAAAGCGGGGATTCTTCAGTTCAGGGTATACATGTTTGATTTCCCGTATTCCTTTGTCGATGGCAATGGGTCCGGTGCCGCCACTCACCGCCTGAATGTAGACATCGGGAAATTTCTCCATCTGTCGCAACCACTCAAAGACCATGGTCTTCTTGGCTTCCACCCGGATGGGATCGATGTTGCCGGTGGACATGGGGATATTGTGAATCCTGGCATAGCCGGCCGCTATCTCCTTTGCCTTGGCATAATCACCCATTACCCGGAAGACCTGCTGGCCATAAGAACTGATGGTGGCCTCCGAAGTCTTGATGGCATCCTCGGGCATAAATACTGAGCAGTTCACATTGGCCATGGAGAGGTATTTGGCATAGGCCGTAGCTGAGTTACCGGTGGAGGCAATGCAATACTGTTTGATCCCGATCTCGTTAAACAGGCTGGCTGCCAGAGAGGCCGCAATATCCTTGAAAGTACCTGTGCCGCCGTTCAGATCATTGCGGTAGACATGTACGCTGATGTCAAGATGAAACTCTTTCCTGGCAAACTCTTCCAGAAAAGTCCATCGCTCCACTGGAATGGCACCCTCACCTTTGGAGATGATGTGCCTTCGTCGCAACAAAGGGAGAAAGGGGAAATAATGCCAGAAGCTGTCGGGCTTGCGTTTGATGATACGCGGCAGTCGCTGGTATCGTCTGTTGTACCATACTTCCGAATGTTTGCTCCCGCATTTGGGGCATTGCTGGTTCTGGTCGAACCAGGTCCAGAAATTGGGTGTCACATAACCACACTGTGTACAGGTAAGGTGGTATTTGTGCTGTATCTTGACACGTAACATGTAATAAGGGTCTCTGATTATTCAATCGACATCGATTGCATCTCTTCTGCCTTATATTTTCCAGCTTCGAGATTTACTTTGATCTTTTTAAATACTTCGATGGTCGCATCCACTTCCTTCTGCGTATGGGCGGCAGTTGGAATCAGGCGGAGCATCAGCACATCTTTGGGAACAACCGGGTAGGCCACGATAGAACAGAAGATGCCGTGATTTTCACGCAAATCGACTACCACATTGGTTCCTTCAGCCACGTTCCCCTTCAAATAAACCGGGGTTACGGGCGACTGGGTATTGCCGATGTTGAATCCTTCGGCTATCAGCCCTTCCTGGAGTGACCGGGCCACCTTCCAGAGGTTTTCCTTGTGCTGTGGCTGTGTCTGCAGGATCTCCAATCGTTTCAATGCACCAATGACCATGGGCATGGGGAGTGATTTGGCAAAGATCTGTGAACGCATGTTGTACTTCAGTGAATCTACGATCGCCTTTTCGGAGGCGACAAATGCGCCGATGCCGGCCATCGACTTGGCAAAAGTAGCAAAATAGATATCCACCTCATTCATCAGGCCGAAGTGCTCACTGACGCCTGCGCCAGTCTCACCCATTGTGCCAAAGCCGTGGGCATCGTCAATCATCAGACGGAAGTTGTATTTTCCGCGCAGCTTCACAATGCCGGGGAGGTCACCCAGGTCGCCCGACATGCCAAAGACCCCTTCGGTAATGACCAGAATGCCACCACCGGTTTCTTCCGCCTTGCGGGTGGCAAAACCGAGCATCTTGTCGCATCGTTCCATGTCGTTGTGCGGAAATACGAAGCTCTTTCCTCCCTTGGCCTTGTGCAGGAAGATGCCATCCATGATGCAGGCGTGCGATTCTGAATCGTACACGATGACATCGTTGCGCGATACCAACGAGTCGAGGATCGATACCATCCCCTGATAACCGTAGTTCAGCAGATAGGCTGCTTCCTTCTTCTCAAAGCTGGCCAGTTTTACTTCCAGATCCTTGTGATATTTTGTCTGTCCCGACATCATGCGGGCGCCCATGGGATAAGCCATGCCCCAGTCGGCCGCAGCCTGAGCATCGGCTTCACGCACTTCGGGGTGGTTGGCCAGTCCCAGGTAATTATTTAAACTCCATGTTATTACTTCCTTGCCGTGGAATCGCATCCGCGGTCCTATTTCTCCCTCCAGTTCGGGAAACATAAAATAACCTTCCGCTTTTTTGCGGTACTGCTCCAGCGGGCCGTTGACACTTTTCAGCCTTTCAAAAATATCTGTCATGATCTGTGAATATGAATTTAATGATTTTCCTGTATATTTGTTTGCTACTCCTCTTGCTTCTGATTTTTGATCTCCACGAATTCCACATCTTCCACTTCACTCTCTGCGAAGTTTTTTTTCTGATATTCAATGATGCGATCCTCCTGTGTTTCGGGTTGCTTGGTTTGGGGGGGTTGTTGTCGTTGACTGGATGATGACTGTTTGCCCCGGTGCCCCGATAAGAAAGCAACAAATGATTTCATCAGCAGATAAGCAACTGTAAAGAAGAGGAGAAATTTAATTAGAAATCCCATAGGGTTAATCAGTATTTGAAATGAGAGGTAAAGATACGACGAATCGACTGATCCACAGGAATGGTTTGTATTATTTAACGATTTGCTCTTGCCTGTTTGTAACCAGAGAAAGAATGATGTATGCGAGTATGCCCCAGGCAATGCCGGCCAGCCCCCACAGGGTGACAAAAGCAACCATCGCCCCGGCGAGAAGCCATTGCCGCTCATATCCCTTCCAGCCTATTTTTTTTATTTTGAGTGAAAACATCGGTACTTCCGACACCATCAGCCAGGAGAGCAAAGCAATGAGTACGACGATCACCGGAAGAACCACGTTGCTGATGCCCGCGATATCTGAAACGGCCACAGTAAAGCTTACCCAGAAAAGACCGTTGGCCGGTGTGGGCAGTCCCCTGAAGGAGGTAGTCTGTCGCTCGTCGATGTTGAATTTGGCCAGCCGAAGTGCCGAAAAGAGCGGAATCACAAAAGCCAGGTAGGGGATACAAAGCTTTAACGGCTCTGCCATATCGGGGAGGAGGATGTGGTCACGCAACAATACAAAAACAGCAGCTGCCGGGGCCACGCCAAAGCTGACCACATCGGCCAGGGAATCCAGCTCTTTGCCAATGTCGGAGTAGGCTTTCAGCAGCCGGGCAAAAACACCGTCGAGGAAGTCGAAAAATGCAGCTACGACAACCCATCCTGCTGCGGCGGTGAAATTCCCTTCGAAGGCCATGGTGATGGCAATGCACCCAGTAAAAAGGTTAGCCAGTGTGATGATGTTGGGTATATGTTTCATTGTCGCAATTTATTTCTGCACCTGTTTACTCAAGCGTGCAAGAAAGGTGACATTGGCACGCACCTCTTCACCGTGATCCACCAGAATATCGCTGTCGGGCGGCAGGTAGACATCCATCCTGGAACCCAGTTTAATGAATCCCAGCGGTGAACCGATATGGACTACTTCTCCCTCTTCCACGTAGGTGATGATGCGTCGTGCCACAGCTCCGGCAATCTGTTTGGTGAGGATAACCCCATATTCCGGTGTTTCTATCAATATGTTGGTGTGTTCATTCTCTCTGCTCGATTTGGGCAGATAAGCTGCGTGAAAGTTTCCATCCACATGGGAAAGATGCGTTATCTTTCCGGTGACGGGTACCCAGTTTGAATGGGCATTGAAAAACGACATGAAGATGGATATTTTTATTCTTTCGTCGTGAAGAAACTCATTTTCTGTTACTTTCTCAATGGCAACTATTGTTCCGTCGGCGGGAGCATTTACCAGGCCGTGTAAATCACCCTTGTAGGTACGTTCCGGCTTTTTGTAAAAGTTAAGCGTCATGGCAAACAGCAGCAACGAGAGGCCAAAAACAACAATGGTGAAAAGCGTGTCGGGCAGTAAAATAAAAGTCATCAGGTTTATGAGCAGGAGCAGAGCAAATATTCTGACCAACGGAGCTTTGCCTTCTTTGTGTATTTGAATTTTTCTTCCCATCAATTTACTTTAAAATGTCTTTGTTGGTACGATGAGTCAATCCGGGTACCATCCGGCAAAGATTGGTAAATACTGTCGGATTTCCTTTCAAGTTCTTCCCGGTAGTTTCGTGGAATGTACTCTTCCCAGTATTCCTTGTTCAGATAGGGGATGATGGCCGGTACGACCGCTTCCACCCGTTCGAAGAAAAATGACTCCTGCCGCGTTTTCCTGTCGATGACCGTTTCATTTCTGTCGAGCATCAAAACCAGATTCAGAAGGATGCTCAGGAACAACATCATTGTGGCCATGGCAATCACGCTACCCAGTAAACGGTTGACAAAACTGAGTAAAACCACATCGATAAATTTTTGGAGTAGTCTGCCGATTAACGACAATACAATGGCAATGAGTGCAAATGCCAGCACGAAGGATAATACCCGTGCTGTATTGGGAGAGAGTTCCAGCAGACGGTGAATCTCCGGAAGTATCTTTTCGGCAAGCCTCCCGCCGAAGATGGCTGCCAGTATAATGGTAGCCAGACCGACAAGCTGCATGATAAGCCCCTTGCGGTAGCCGTTGATAAAAGCAATCAACAGCAGGATACCCACGAGTATATCGAACCAGTTCATGATTTCTTTGTAAGTGTTGCTTTTTCGGCATCAACCTGTTTATTGAGGAAAAGAGATGCCTGTTGTTTGAATTTTTCGGGCGATTCGGTCGTGAAGTAACGAACAGTACCGTTTTGGGTACACCGCTCCTCCATCTCCGGATGCCGGTAGAGATAGTCTTTCAGGCTGGCAGCCACGTAACCCCCCTGTGCCATAACATGCACGCCTGCCGGCAGAAAACGTTTTATGCCGGCCATCAGCAAAGGATAATGGGTACAGCCCAGGATAAGGGTATCGATCAGCGGATCCTTCTTGAGGATGCGATCGATATGCTGCTTCAGAAAATAATCGGCTCCCGGCTTGTCGAACTCTCTGTTTTCCACCAGTGGCACCCACATGGGACAGGCTTCTCCTGTGACTGTGAGTTGCGGGTGAAGTTTCCGTACTTCTATTTCGTATGATCCCGACTGGATTGTTCCTTCGGTTCCCAGAATTCCGATGTGATTTGTGAGAGACAGACCCGTGAGACTTTCGGCGGTAGGGCGGATGACACCCAACACCCTTCCGGAGGGATTTATCTCCGGCAGATCAACCTGCTGGATGGTGCGCAATGCTTTTGCTGAGGCTGTGTTGCATGCCAGGATGATAAGCGGACAACCACGTGAGAAGAACCATTCTACCGCTTCGAGTGTAAATTCATAGACACTCTCAAAGGAACGGCTCCCATAGGGTGCACGGGCATTGTCGCCCAGATAGATATAGTCATATTCCGGCATCAGCGATTTTATTTCGGACAGGACGGTGAGTCCCCCGTATCCTGAATCGAAAATGCCGATTGCTCCCGCACCCGGGACAGCCTGTTTTTTTACCACGGCTAAGTTAGTTTAACGAATGCCCAGTCTTTGCTTTACATAAGGATTCGCATCGATTGCCGAGGGAGACACAAAAGCAATACCGGGGTTGGCCAGGTCGTAAATAACGGTGTAATTCCGTTCAACGCCTACAGCATGGATGGCTTCACTGATCTTTTGTTTGAGTGGTTCCAGCATTGCCTTTTCCTGATTCTCTATGTCTTCCTGCGCCAGTTCCATAAACTGCTGCATCCTGTTTTCCAGCTCTGTGAGTTCCTGCATTCTGCGCAGCTTGATATTCTCGGCCAGCGATGACTGATAGGTAATATAGTCGGAATACTTCTTGTTGTATTCGTTTTGCATCAGCTCCAGTTCTTTCTTGTAATTGTCGCTTAAGGCAACCAACTGCTGTGTCGCTGCCTCTTTTTCCGGAAATGCCTCCAGGAGTTGGGTGGTATTCACAAACGCTACACTTACCTGCGGCGTAAATTGTGCAGATGCCGTTGTCGTGATCAACAAAATAAACAAACTAAGGCTGAAAAAAATCTTCTTTGTCATAATCATTTATTTTATGAAACCATTTCTTGTCGTAACACGGATTGTATGCTGTTTAAATATCCATCCCTGTGTGTTGCGGCCGCATCAGCTTTTGTGAAAGCGGATGCGGCCGCTGTCAGGGTAGGAATTAAAATAACAATGTCAACTGGTTACAAATATAGCCCCACGTCCCGGTTTACCGGGATTTTATATCAGGGAGGGGGCGTCCCTACAATGTTTTCTTTATCTCAGTCTCTTCGTAGGCTTCAATGACGTCGCCCACTTTTATGTCGTTGAAGTTACGGATGGTGATACCGCATTCGTAACCCGATGTGACTTCTTTCACATCTTCCTTGAATCGCTTCAGCGAATCCAGTTCGCCCGTGAAAATGACGATACCGTCCCGCACCAGACGGATACGACTGGAACGTTTTATTTTCCCGTCTCGTACCATGCTTCCGGCCACGGTTCCCACTTTTGTGATTTTGAATACATCCAGTACTTCCACGTTTCCGGTGATATCTTCCTTGATCTCAGGCGAAAGCATTCCTTCCATGGCCGCCTTCACCTCTTCAATGGCATCATAGATAATGGAATAGAGGCGGATGTCCACACCCTCTTTCTCGGCCTCCTTGCGTGCCCCCAGCGAAGGACGTACTTGGAATCCGATGATGATGGCGTCTGATGCGGCGGCCAGTGTTACGTCAGATTCAGATATCTGTCCCACTGCCTTGTGGATTACATTTACCTGTATCTCCTCTGTAGATAGTCGGATGAGCGAGTCGGATAGGGCTTCCACTGAACCGTCCACATCACCTTTCACAATGATGTTCAGTTGCTGGAAGTTGCCAATGGCAATCCTGCGACCGATGTCGTCGAGTGTGAGCATCTTCTGGGTGCGTAGTGACTGTTCACGCTGCAGTTGCTCGCGACGGTTGGCGATAGAGCGTGCTTCCTGTTCCGTTTCCATCACATTGAAGGTGTCACCTGCCTGCGGCGCTCCGTTAAGTCCGAGGATCAATGCCGGTTCTGCCGGACCAGCCTCCTCAATACGCTGGTTGCGTTCGTTGAACATTGCCTTTACACGACCGAAATAGGCTCCTGCAATCACGATGTCTCCCTGATGCAGGGTGCCGTTTTCTACCAGTACCGTGGATACATATCCTCGTCCCTTATCGAGTTCCGACTCGATGATGGAGCCAGCAGCCCTGCGGTCGGGATTGGCTTTGAGTTCCAACAGGTCTGCCTCCAGCAATACTTTCTCCAGCAGTTCCTGGATGCCGACGCCTTTCTTCGCGGAAATATCCTGCGACTGGTACTTGCCGCCCCAGTCTTCCACCAGGTAGTTCATTTCGGCAAGTCTTTCCTTTATTTTTTCGGGGTTGGCCCCGGGTTTGTCTATCTTGTTGATGGCAAATACAATGGGTACACCGGCAGCACCGGCATGGTTGATAGCCTCAACCGTTTGTGGCATCACGTTGTCGTCGGCAGCCACAATGATGATGGCCACGTCCGTTACTTTGGCTCCACGAGCACGCATGGCGGTAAAAGCCTCATGACCGGGCGTGTCAAGGAAGGTAATTTTCCTGCCGTCGCTCAGCTGCACATTGTATGCACCGATATGCTGGGTAATACCTCCCGCTTCACCGGCAATCACGTTGGTGCTGCGGATGCTATCGAGCAGAGAGGTTTTTCCATGGTCCACATGCCCCATGACCGTCACAATGGGAGGACGTGAAATCAAATCTTCTGGATCATCCACCTCCTCGGCAATCGCTTCAATCACATCGGCGCTCACAAACTGCGTTTTAAAGCCATATTCCTCCGCCACGATGTTGATGGTCTCCGCATCGAGACGCTGGTTGATGGCCACCATCACTCCCAGACTCATACAGGTGGAGATTACATTGGTCACCGGAACATTCATCATGTTGGCCAGGTCGTTTGCAGTCACAAACTCGGTCAACTGCAATACGCGGCTTTCTCTTTCCTGTTGTTTGAGTTCTTCCTGATGTCTATGAGCACTGGCTTCTCTCTTTTCACGGCGATATTTGGCACCACCTTTCTTGCCTCTCTTCTCGGTGAGACGGGCTAGGGTTTCCTTGATCTGTTTCTGTACATCTTCCTCACTGACTTCTGCCTTGAGCGGCTTTCTGAGTGAAGGCTTCCGATCGCCACGGGATGACTGGTTTAAAGTGCCTGGTTTGTCAATGTTTACCTTTGCGGTGCGTATGCGGGTGCGTTTCTTCTTCTTGTTGTCGTCGTCGGTGTCGGACGTGATCGGTTTTTTCTTCTCATCAATGGCCTCTTTCTTCAACAGTTTTACCTTTTCATCTTTCAGCTTTTTACCGTCGAGGGCTTTCTGCTCGCGTTCCAGTCGTTCTTTCTTCCGTTGAGCTCTAGATTTGCGGGGAGGGCGGGTGCGGTCGTTGATGGCATCCAGATCAATGGATCCCTTGACCACGATGTTCGACTCCAGCTTATTCTTGTGCAGGCGAAATACCTTGTCTGACCGTGACTGCTCCGGTTGCGACACGCTTTCTTCAGTTGCTTCTCCGGCTTCTGCTTTCTCTGACTGGGGTGCTTCCCCGGCCTCTGCTGCTTCTTCCGGCGCTGCCTCAACCGCATGCGGTTCAACCGAAGTAATTTCTTCTTTTACTTCCGTTTCGTGTGATACGACTTCTTCTGTGGCTGCAATTACGGCTGCGTTTTCTTCCTCTACTTTTTCGACAGGAACTTGTGGTTCTTGCGGTTCTTGTGGTTCTTCCACTGCCGGCTCGGGAACAATCTCCCGTTCCTCGGGAAGTTGCGGTGCCGGAATAGTTTCCTCCGGCTCGGGAGTAATTACTGGTTCAGGAATGATTTCAACTTCCGGCTGAATCTCAACAATCTCTTCTTCCTGCTTCGGCTCGGTTCTCTTTTTGTGAAGATTATCCAGATCAATACTGCCCACCACATTGAAGTGGGGCTTCAGCTCTTTCGGTATTTCTGTCTCGATGATCTCTTTTTCCACTTTCTTTTTCGGAGCAAGCTCTTCTGGAAGCTCATATCCTTCGATGGCTACAGTTTCGCGTTTTTCATCACGACGGTGCATTTTTTCCCGTGTTTCGGTGGCCTCGCGACGAATATTCTTGTCTTTCCCGAACTCAGCGATCAGTATATTGTACTGTTCATCCTCTATTTTAGCGTTAGGATTTGCTTCTATTTCGATACCTTTCTTATGCAGAAATTCTACAAGACTGTTGATTCCTACATTCAAATTTTTCGATACTTTAATTAGTCTGATAGGCATATAACTCGTTTATCCTTTTCTCTATTTATATGGTTGTGAACAGTATAGTGTATTGTTGTCGATAACCCTTACTCCTCCTCAACGCCTTTGTCGTCTTCTTTTTCTTCTTCAAACTCGTAGCGCAGGATGGTCAGTACTTCGTCCACAGTACTTTCTTCCAGGTCAGCCTCCCTGATGAGTCTCTCCCTGCTTGTGGCAAGCACGTTTTTGGCCGTGGAGCATCCAATTTTCTTCAGTTGATCAATTACCCAGCCATCGATCTCATCACGGAATTCGTCGAGGTAGATATCTTCTTCGTCCACGTCATCGATATCACGGAATACCTCGATATTATACCCGGTAAGCATGGATGCCAGCTTGATGTTGGCTCCTCCCTTACCAATGGCAAGCGACACCTCTTCGGGATTCAAAAAGACCTCAGCACGATGTTCTTCCTCCTTCACAGTGATGGAGTTGATCCGCGCAGGACTTAATGCTCGCTGAATGAAGAGCGAGGTATTGTTGGTGTAGTTGATCACATCGATGTTTTCGTTGCGCAGTTCACGTACGATGCCATGAATGCGGAACCCTTTCATACCCACGCAGGCACCCACCGGATCGATCCTGTCGTCGTAAGCCTCCACGGCCACTTTGGCACGTTCTCCGGGAATGCGGGCAATCCCTTTGATGGTGATGAGTCCGTCGGCAATCTCCGGAATTTCCTGTTCAAACAAACGTTCCAGAAATACAGGCGATATGCGGGAAAGAATGATCCTCGGATTGTTGTTCTTATTCTCTACGCGGGCAACCACCGCACGGGCATGCTCTCCCTTGCGGAAAAAATCACTGGGTATCTGCTCCGTTTTGGGCAAAATCAGTTCGTTGTGTTCATCATCGAGCAGCAACAACTCTTTTTTCCATACCTGATAAACCTCTCCCGAGACAATCTCGCCCACCTTTTCTTTGTACTTGTTGTACAGGTTGTCCTTCTCCAGCTCCAAAATCTTGGATGCCAGTGTCTGGCGCAGGTTAAGAATGGTGCGGCGTCCGAAATGCTCGAGCGACACCTCGTCGGTCACCTCTTCACCCACTTCAAAGTCCTCGTCAATTTTCAAAGCTTCAGACAGGGTGATTTCCAGGTTGGGATCTTCGAACTGATCATCTTCCACGATGGTTCGGTTGCGCCAGATCTCCAGGTCTCCCTTGTCGGGGTTGATGATGATGTCGTAATTCTCGTCTGTACCGATTGTCTTTGATATGACGTTGCGGAACGATTCCTCGAGCACGCTGATCAACGTCGCCTTATCGATATTCTTCAGTTCATTGAATTCCGAAAATGTATCTATGAGACTTATGGTTTCTTTCTTCTTGCCCATATATTTTATTAAAATCTTATCAGATATTTTGTATATTTTACTTCATCAAACGCCAGGTGAAGGTCTTCTGTGACTTCGATCTTGCGTTTGGCTCCTTCAGGCTTCACTTTCCTTGTGACGGTGAAGACGAATCCTGCAGAGTCAGATGACTTCAGTATGCCGGTCATCTTTTGCCCCTGTCTTGTAAGTACCTCTACCTCTTCCCCTTCATATTTTTTGTACTGACGGGCTGCCTTGAAAGGTGAGGTGAGTCCCGCTGACGTGACCGTAAGCTCGAAATCTTCTGCATCACGGTCGAGTTTCGACTCCAGATGGCGGCTCAATGCTACGCAGTCGTCAATATCCACACCCTGGTCGTTGTCAATCTCTACGGTAATCGTGTTATCAGTTCCAACCAGCACATCGACCAGATAGTTGGGCGAATCGTTCAGAAATTCCGCCACGAGGTCGTTAATCAGCTTTTTTTCGATCATTTGATACAGCCATGAATAAAAAAGGAAGCGGTGTTTCCTGCTTCCCTCTTTCTTTTCGAATGCAAAGATATTATTTTCAAACGGATTCTCAAAATCTTTGGCCTTTTTTTTGGGTTTCAGACCCTTTTCTGCGTTAAGCGGTCGTTGACTATTGGATATCCTCCTCGGGCGGAGGAATGCCGACTTCCTTCTCGTCCGTTAACGAGACAATCTCATCGTGTTGCCGTATCTTGTCAATCGTCTCCTCCTCCGCGTATCCAACAATCACACCGAACTCATAAAGGCGGGTAATGGTGACTCCCTCTTCCCGCAGATTCTCCGCCACAACATCGAGTCGGTCGAGATAATAGGCAGAAATCGTGATGACAATCTCTTTCATGTTCTTTCTATTCACTGAAGGGTGCAATAGCCAGGCCAGCTCCTACATCTTCGACGGGTATCTGCAATCTTTCCGACAGCGCGGTTAATTCCTGAACAATCATCTCTGGCGTGGCATCGGGGTATTTTTCACATAGTAGGGCCAGGATGCCTGCCACATGCGGAGTGGCCATGCTGGTCCCTGAAATGGTGCGGTACCTCGTCGGCATGGGCCAGGAAGAATAAATGGATACGCCCGGTGCCGCAATGTCAACCAGTCCGTTTTTGTTGATGGCCCGGTTGGAGAAATCAGCGATCTGAAGCGATGAATCAATGGCTCCCACTGCAAGGATGGAGGGACAGTCGGCGGGACTACCGACCGGACTGAACCTGTTTTGAGAGCGTCTGCTTTCATTTCCTGCTGCAGCTACGATGAGCGTCCCTTTTGAAAGTGCAAACTGAGCAGCTCTTTCGTAGGCAATATCGTAGCTTTGCCCCGGAAATACGCGCGATCCAAGTGACATGGAAAGTACGCGGCATCCCATGTTTGCCGCCCATGTCATTCCATCCAGGACCCAGGCCTGGGCCCCACTGCCGCGGTTGCTCAGCACTTTCCCCACGTACATGTCCGCTCCGGTGGCCACGCCGTAACGTATACCCTGCGTGTCGGTATGGCCGCAGGCAATGCCAATGCAGTGTGTGCCATGTCCGTGCTGGTCCTCCACGGTCTCGTCGGGTACAAAGGAGAAAGTAGTCAGGTTTCTCTCTCCAAAGTCGGGATGGCGCGTGTCGAAGCCAGTATCCAGCACAGCAATTTTTACTCCTGCACCGGTATATGCCGATTCATCTGCCCGGATGGTCTCAATGCCCCATGCTAAACCTGTTACCACGTTGGCAGGTATCTCATCCGGGATATAAACTACCTTCTCCGGCTCGATGATATAATCGGCATACGCATCATGCAATGTCTTCACCATATCGTCGTCGGCCGACAAAAGGGCAACACCCAATTCGTTATAAAAAAGAGCATCCGCATCTTTTATCTTGCTTTCATGAATGGTTTCTTTCACAAAATCAGCCGTGTTGGCAACCGAAAGGCCCCATTTTGTTTCGAGCAGCTTGGTGGTTTTGGCCACATCCTTACTTCCCTCTTTGATAATCAGCAGATATCTCCCCGTGTGAAGCGGGTTCCCATCTGCTTCCTGCATTTGTGCCTGATAGATCAACTCTTCTGAGAGGCTCTCCGCAGCGGTTTGATCAGGCAGGCTTCTTTTTTTTCCGAGTATGGGTGGTTTCATTTTTTTAATTTTTAGTGTACAAATCCTGTTTGGAACCCGTACCCGATCAGTCTCTGCCGGGGTAACTCATGGCAATGAATGCAGAACATCTGCATTGACAATGCGCAGTGAGCCAATCCTCCGGTCCGGTCCTTCGGGGGTTTCGTCTACAATTCCTTTTGCACGCAGCACGTTTACAGCTGCTATCTCCCGGTAAGTCAACCGGCTAAGGGTGGTAAGCTGGTTGTTATGTGCCTTGATCTTCCTCAGTATATCGGTCTCATCCGCTGTCAGGAAAGCAGTTGTCTGGTCCGGCTCAGACTCTCCTGCCCGTTGTGCTATCTGTTGGGCTCCCTCACGCCATATGGCAATCTCTGCCCTTTTGATGCTGTTTTCCTCCATGATGGAGAAAAGGTTGGGCAGAAACAAACGGGTATAGTAATAACCGCTTGTAAAACCGGTAATAAAAAAATAGATCAGCAGCGAGGTGATGACTGTTCCGGCAAAATTGCAATTCATTGTGTTGCAGTTGCTGTTTGCGAGAATATTGTCGGCAATGCTTTGCAGGTAACCGGGAATCTTTGTCAGTTGTGTGAGCGTAACACCGATGATGATTTTTGTCAGCCAGTCAGATACATCTTCCAGATTTGTGTTGGGCATATACTTCGTGGTGCGCCCACCATCTCCCCGGGGATCATAGTTTCGGTTCAACCGGGGTATGCCGAAGAGAAAACCAAAGAGTGTACCCACCAGCAATGATGCCAATGAGAGGATAAGCAACAGGCCAAAGAAGTCCCAGTAACTCCGGGATACAGCCGCTCCGGCAAAGCAGGCCCCTATGCCGGCGACCACGATAGACAAAGGCCACAAATGAACCGGCTGGAAAATGTCAGGCTGAGCATTCTTGTCGATCATCGTTTTTCAATCAGGATTGTTTCACTTCCCTTTTGCCGCGGACAGACGTGAAGCCTGTTTTACCGGGCAAATTCAAATCCTGCAAAGCAGGCAAGCCAGAACCGCTACAGCTTCAGAATTGCTGTGCAGCAGATTACGTCACATATGCCATGCAAGTTAGACGAATCTTTTGAAACAAACAACTTTCCCGGGAAATTTTTTATGACAGATACCTTTCTAATGAAGAAGTGGTGACCCCTTGATAAGGGTCCGATTGAAACAGAACCCTTTCCGTGTACAAAATAAATTCCGTACATTTGCGGATAGAAATAAACAGGTATGTTAAACAAAAGCAACGATTCACCCATTTATTTGCCGGCGGTGCTGGATTTTGTCACCATCGCAGTGGAAATTTCCTCTTTTCTTGAGAGTGATGAAACGATCTCGCGAGACGAATGGATCGACAGAATATTGAAGATGCTTCCCCTGTTATACGTGAAAGCTTCTCTTCTGCCTGAGACCTTCCCGTTGGACGATGAACCGCCCGCTACTTTTGTGCGGGAGGAAGATTACGTGCGTGTGTCGGCTCGCATTGCTGCCATCATGGGTGATGAAGATATTTATCTGGATGTGTTTGTGGATGACATGAAATACAGCGATACGCCGGTACGGGCGACCGTGTCTGAGAATATCGCCGATATCTACCAGGATATTAGAAATTTTGTCTCGGTATATCAGTTTGAACTGACCGGACAGATGCAGGATGCAATCTTTATCTGTAAAGAGAATTTTCTGCTGTACTGGGGTCAGAAGCTTGTGAATGTGCTGCGTCCGCTACACGCACTTAAAAGCCGCGATACCGGAAAAGAAGGAGAAGAAGAGGATTTAAACGAAGATGATTTGTGGGATTAAAAATTACGAAAGAACAAATAGCAGAGTTGCCGGTAGAAAAGTTCAACGGTAAGATTGTGGTGATAGATCATGAAGAGGAGATGCCGGATGCCCTGCATTACCTCTCTTCACAGCCGGCCCTGGGGTTTGACACCGAGACGAAGCCGGCTTTCAAGAGAGGACAGCTACACAAGGTGGCTTTGTTGCAGCTTGCCACTGAAGATGCCTGTTTCCTTTTTCGCCTGAACAAGATAGGATATCCTGACCAACTGGAGTCAATCATGGTCAATCCCGATATACAGAAGATAGGCCTTTCGCTGCGTGACGATTTTGCCGCCATTCACAAACGTTCTGTCCGTAGCCCGGAAAATTTTATCGACCTGCAGCTCTTTGTGGATAAGTTTGGCATTGAAGACAACAGCCTGCAAAAAATTTACGCGATCCTCTTCGGGAAAAAAATTTCCAAGAGTCAGCGTCTCTCAAACTGGGAGGCACCCCTGCTCACCCCTGCGCAACAGTCTTACGCAGCCATCGATGCCTGGGCATGCCTGCGTATTTATAATCATTTAACCAAAGGTTTCCGATGAACGAACAGAACGTAATTATGTTGCGCCCCGGGAAAGAAGAGTCCTTGAAACGGTTTCACCCCTGGGTTTTCTCAGGAGCCATTGCCCGCAAACCCGATCTGCTCGCGGAGGGCGATGTGGTGCGCGTGGTTGCTTCAAACGGTAACTTTCTGGGTGTGGGTCATTATCAGATTGGCAGCATTGCCGTGCGCATCCTCTCTTTTCACGACGTGCCGGTGGATACCGCATTCTACGCCACCATTATTGAGCAGGCGTACCGTCTGCGGCAGACATTGCAGCTCATACGCCCCGATAACAATACCTTCAGGCTGGTTCACGGAGAGGGTGATCATCTTCCCGGACTCATTGTGGATATATATGGCGGTACAGCCGTAATACAGGCTCATTCGGTGGGAATGCATAAAGACCTGAACCTGATTGTGGCGGCATTGAAACAGGTGCTGCCGGAAGATTTGGCGGAACATGTTTTCTATAAATCGGAAGGGACATTGCCCTATAAAGCGGATATCAATGCCGTGGATACCTACCTTTTGGGAGGAGAACAGGTGCAGGATGTCGCGCTGGAAAACGGATTAAAATTTCATATCGACTGGCTCAAGGGGCAGAAGACGGGCTTTTTTATCGATCAGCGGGATAACCGCACGCTGCTCGAGCAATATGCCGAAGGGCGACATGTGTTGAACATGTTTTGCTATACAGGCGGATTTTCGGTGTATGCCCTGCGTGGCGGCGCAGCATCGGTAGACTCGGTGGATAGCTCTCCCAAAGCGGTGACGCTGACCGACAGGAATGTTACGCTGAATTTTGGTGAAGAACCAAGACACAACGCCGTGGCTGACGATGCTTTTAAGTTTCTCAAACAAGTGCCGGGAAGTAAATACGACCTCATCGTACTCGACCCGCCCGCATTTGCCAAACATCGTGGCGCCATTAATAATGCATTGCAGGGATATAAGAAGCTCAACCTTTCTGCCATGGAGAAGTTGGCTCCCGGGGGACTTCTTTTCACCTTCTCCTGCTCGCAGGCGATTACAAGGGATCAGTTCAGACTAGCCGTCTTCAGCGCTGCCGCCATTTCCGGACGACGGGTGAGGATCCTGCATCAGCTGACTCAGCCAGCCGATCATCCGGTCAACATATATCATCCGGAGGGAGAATACCTGAAAGGATTGGTATTGTGGGTAGAATAACCGATAAACATGTGTAAAACTGTTTAAAGCGTTCCTTTTTAGTTAAATAGTGTAAAATATTGAATTTTTCTGCTTGAAAGTTATGTTTTATAACACAAAAACGCTTATATTTGCAACGTGTTTTTCATGGTATTAGATTTAAGGTTAACAATGAAGATTGGTTGTCGTGAGACAACCTTTCCTTTTTTATAGCCGATTCATTCCTGTACAGTTATTTCATTCATTATCTTCTACTCTTTTTATTTTCACAAATTATAATGTGTGGATTTGTGACGAATGGTCGCTTTATTGTTATTTTTGTACTGAAACTGAAATAAGAATGGATTTCCGCACTATCATACAGATTCCCCGATCGGATATACCCGTCACGCATTCTTCCCGGATTTTGCTGCTGGGATCCTGTTTCTCCACCCATATGGGGCAACAGCTTTTGCAGCACAAGTTCAGGATAGACATGAATCCGTTTGGTATCCTGTATAACCCGTTTTCTATTTCCCGGGCCATCGGCAGATTATTGAAAGCCATACCCTTTTCGGAAGCTGACCTTGTATATCACAATGGGTTGTATCACAGTCTAATGCACCATGGCGATTTTTCTGATGTCGATGTTCATACATGTCTGCAAAAGATAAATGACCGCTTTGAGCATGCGGCTGGCAAAATACGGCACATTACACATTTTTTCATTACTTTCGGCACAGCTCGTGCCTACCGTTGGGGAGAAAGCGGAGATATCGTCGGAAACTGTCATCAGATTCCTGCGGACCGGTTTATCCCGGTACGTTTGTCAGTAGAGAAAATTGTGGAAGAGTGGATATCTGTGATTGTTTCCATCAAAAAGGAAAACCCCCATGCCCGGTTTCTGTTCACCGTGAGTCCTGTTCGTCACTGGAAGGAAGGAGCTCATGAAAATCAACTGAATAAATCGATTCTCCATCTGGCCATCGATACTTTGCAACAATACTTTCCCGATGAGGTGCGTTATTTTCCCGCATATGAGCTGATGATGGACGAATTGCGCGATTACCGCTTTTATGGGAACGACATGATGCATCCGTCGTCCCAGGCAACAGCATACATATGGGAACGATTTTCAGAAACCTTTTTCCTGGAAGAGACGAGAAGTATCAATGCCGAATGGGCTCAAATAAGAAATGGACTCGATCATCGGCCGCTACATCCCGAATCTGCGTCATTTGCAGCTTTCAAAGCAGCACTATCCCATAAACTCGAAGTATTTGCTGCACGAAATCCGGAGATATCGTGTGAAGAGGAGAGAAATCTTCTGCAATCCAAATAAAGTAAATTATGACGTATACCATTCAACAAATAGCATCTATCCTGGGTATTAAACCGGAGAAAATGCATCCTGCCCAAATAAGTACACTGCTTACCGACAGTCGTAAGCTGATGTATCCAGCAGAAACACTCTTTTTTGCACTCGAAACCAAAAATAACGATGCGCATGCTTTTGTGAGCGAACTATATGCACTGGGTGTCCGCAATTTTGTGGTCACCAAAATGATGCCTGACTGGGAGCAATTCAGTAATACCAACTTTCTGAAAGTAAAGAACAGTCTTTTCGCGCTGCAAAAAATTGCAGCCCATCACAGAGCAAAATTCGATATTCCGGTAATCGGTATCACCGGAAGTAACGGAAAAACAATCGTGAAGGAGTGGCTTTATCAGCTTTTGGATAAGGATTATAACATTGTTCGTTCGCCCCGGAGCTACAACTCACAAATAGGTGTGCCTTTATCGGTATGGCAACTCGACGAGCAGTCTGAACTGGGGATTTTTGAAGCCGGCATCTCTATGCCCGATGAGATGGAATATCTGGAGCCTGTGATCAGGCCGACCATCGGCGTACTGACAAAAATTGGGGAAGCACACCAGGAAAATTTCACTTCGCTGCAACAGAAATGCCTGGAGAAGCTGGAGCTGTTTGTCAATTGCAATGTCTTCATTTACGATGAGGATAACGATCTGGTCTCAGGCTGCGTGGACATGATGGTCCTTTCCCAGAAAGCTTTTTCATGGTCCAGAAAAAATAGCGATGCACACCTGTTTATCTCCGGCATCGAAAAAATGGAAAGCAGCACCACCATCCGCTATTCGTTTCTCGATTTTGAATATTCCATCGTGATTCCTTTTACCGATGAGGCTTCCATCGAAAATGCCGTCAGTTGTCTGGCGGTGGCGCTCTATTTGCATATACCCCCCTCGGATATTTCTGAGCGGATGATGCAGCTGGAGCCGGTAGCCATGCGTCTGGATGTGCGACGAGGAAAAAATGACTCCCTGATCATCAATGATACCTACAATTCGGATATCAATTCCATCAAGATTGCGCTTGATTTTCAGCAACAGCGCCGTATGGACCGTCCGTTAAAAAAGACAATCATCCTGTCTGACATCCTTCAAACGGGAATGTCTCCGCGTTCTCTTTACAAGAAGGTGGCCGATATGGTGGAACAAAGCGGTTTGGAAAAAATTATTGGTATCGGACAGGATATATCGGCCAATGCCGGTGTTTTTAATATCGGAGAAAAGTCGTTTTATCATTCCACAGAAGAATTTATCCGGTCGGGCGACTGGAAGAATATGCATGAAGAGCTGGTTTTGTTGAAAGGAGCCCGCAAGTATCATTTCGAGCAGATCAGCCTCCTTTTGGAGGAGCGTATCCATGAAACGGTGATGGAAGTAGATCTCGATGCGGTCGTGCATAACTTTAACTTCTACAAATCGCGGGTAGAACCCAATATGAAGCTGGTATGCATGGTGAAAGCCAACGGATATGGTGCCGGAGCTGCAGAGATTGCCAAAACATTGCAGTACCACCGCTGCGATTATCTGGCTGTGGCGGTAGCCGAAGAGGGTATGATGCTGCGGAAGGAGGGTATCTCCCTGCCGGTGATTGTCCTCAATCCCGAAGTGAATGGTTTCGAAGAACTCTTTTCAAATGACTTGGAACCTGAGGTTTATAACTTCCGCATTCTTGCAGCTTTTATCAAAGAAGCCGAGAGAAGAGGCATTACCCACTATCCGGTGCATCTGAAGATAGACTCAGGTATGCACAGACTGGGCTTTCTTCCCGAACAGATACCGGAGCTGGTGCAAATTCTAAAATCACAAAAGGGATTGAAGGTGCACTCTGTATTCTCTCATCTTTCGGCCAGTGAAAGTTGGCTCTTCGATGAATTTACCCATCAGCAGATGGATACATTCAAGCAAGCTGCCGGTGAAATAGAAGAAGGCCTGCAACACAGTGTCTATAAGCATATTTTGAATTCAGCAGGAATGGAACGTTTTCCCGGAACACACTGGGATATGGCCCGGCTGGGTATCGGACTTTATGGTGTAAGCGCCAGTGGTCTGAAGGGATTAAAAAATGTCTGCACACTCAAAACTACCATATTGCAAATAAAACAGGTTTCCTCAAATGAGACGGTTGGCTATGGACGCAAAGAAAAACTGGAACGCGATACACAAATTGCCACAATCCGTTTTGGATACGCTGATGGCCTAGACAGGCAGTTCGGTAACAGAAAGGGTAGGGTACTCATTAACGGGCACTATGCACCCATCGTGGGAAATGTGTGCATGGACCTCTGCATGGTGGATGTAACCGATATACCCGCCAGGGAAGGAGATACGGTCGTCATTTTTGGTGAAGGACTCTCGGTGGTTGATCTGGCAGAAAGTATTGGTACCATTCCCTATGAAATACTTACCTCCATCTCACCCCGGGTGAAACGCGTATACATAAAGGAATAACCGCCCGAAAGCCGGACGCAAGCAATAAGATAAAAAAAATATCCCGATTCCATCGAATCGGGATATTTTTAGTTATGTCTTGTTGTGATTAGTCAACGAAGAAGATTGCAACACGGTTCCAGTCGTTTTCTGCATAAGGTTGTTCAGTGTCACCCTTCCAGTCGATGGATATGCGATCGCTGTTGATTCCATATTCACTGGTCAGTGCATCGGCAACCGCTCTTGCGCGTCTTTCAGACAGTGCGAAGTTGTACTCGGGAGTACCGGTCTGTTTGTCGGCGTAAGCTACGATGTTTACTTTTGCGTTTTCGTTGGCCTTCATGTATTCAGCTGTATTGTAAACGCTCACCTGCTGTCCTTTATCAATTTTAGATGAATTGATGCGGAAGAAAACTACGTTCGGCACGTATACGCTTTCAGATACTACGGTAGGCTGTACTTCAGGACATTCCGGGCAAGATTCCGGTCTGAGTCTCAGTTCTTCGTTCTCTGCACGCAGTCTGTTGATCTGGCTGTTCAAGTCGTTGATCAGGTTGTAATCCATCAACTCGGCAGGTGTAAATGTCTGTTTGCCACCCAAGCCGAATTTCACACCTGCTGTACCGGTGAAGATACCATCGTAAGAGATGTATTCAGCAATTCCTGGGGTATCGCCGTCAAATCCGGCGTCCGTTAATCTGAATCCCAATTCCAGGAACAGCGCAACGCTGTTAGAAAGTTGGAAATTGTTGATTAAACCCACATTATAAGTAAGGGTTTGATTCTGGTTTTTGAATGTAGGATTGTCGGGATACGGTTTTTTCCAGTCGTCGTTTAATCCGTACATGTAACCGATACCCAGATAAGGAATCAGGTTGTATACCCTGTCAGGATTATAAGAACCCCAAGCGTTGGTCACGTTGTACATTAAATCAACGTGTCCTCCAAGCCAGTTCTTTTCCGGTCCAAAGGGAGCTACAACAGCAGGATTCACATGTTTGATATGACCTCCGTCGATAACCAGACGGGCACCCCAGTTGGGAGAATTCCAGCGACCTATTTCAATTTGTCCCATCCATCCCAGACGATCTCCGAAGCTGGCATCAGCGTCACCTTCACCTGTTGTGGTGTAGATATTGGTACCGCCACCAAGGCCAATATACCAATTGTCACTTGCCTTGTTCTTCAGATACACCGTACCATGAGAAACGTTTTGTACTTCTTGTGCACTTATGCTAAACGCCACAAGAGCAGAAAATAAAAGTAAGCTAAACTTTTTCATAAATTTGAATTCTAATTAAACATATTTTTTTACAATAACTCGATATTTTTTGTTATGTATTGCAAGTACTTCGCCAGGTAATCTTGCTTTTACTATCGTAGGTATAACACTTCCGTCAAAAAAATGTTCGGATAATTACGACAAAACTATAACCTACACTAAAAAAAGTTTATACATTAAGAATGAATGTATAAACCGGGAATACAAATTTAAAACTTAATTTTCACATAAACGGTCTTTTTAGGTAAAAAATAGCAAAAGATCGTGCTCCAAGTCCCTTTTTTACCCATTTTGCCAGAAAAAGTGCCTGGAAAAATTAACCGAGGTAACTTTTCAGCAGTTTGCTACGTGAATCCTGTCTCAGTCTTCGGATCGCTTTTTCTTTAATTTGACGCACACGCTCACGGGTCAGCTGGAACTTGTCACCGATCTCTTCGAGCGTCATCTCCTGACAACCGATACCAAAAAACATCTTGATAATGTCACTCTCCCGCTCGGTGAGTGTGGACAGTGCTCTGTCAATCTCTTTCTGTAGTGACTCGTTGATCAGTGTCCTGTCGGCAATGGGAGCATCGTCATTCACGAGCACGTCGAGCAGGCTGTTATCTTCTCCTTCCACAAAGGGAGCATCCATGGAGATGTGGCGACCGGACACCTTCAGTGAGTCTGTCACCTTGTCCACAGAAAGATCCAGTTCCAGTGCAAGTTCTTCGGCAGAAGGCCGACGCTCATTCTCCTGTTCAAATTTCTGAAATGCTTTGCTGATCTTATTGAGTGACCCAACCTGATTCAGCGGCAACCGCACGATACGCGATTGCTCGGCCAGTGCCTGCAGGATAGATTGACGAATCCACCATACTGCATAGCTGATAAATTTAAAACCCCTTGTTTCATCGAACTTTTCGGCAGCTTTAATCAATCCCAGGTTGCCTTCATTGATCAGGTCGGGCAGGCTCAGTCCCTGGTTTTGATATTGTTTTGCCACCGATACAACGAAACGGAGGTTGGCTCTGGTGAGTTTTTCCAGCGCCTGACGATCCCCTTTCTTAATGGCCTGCGCCAACTCGACTTCCTCTTCCACGGTGATCAGGTCCTCGCGGCCTATCTCCTGAAGATACTTGTCCAAGGAAGCACTTTCCCTGTTGGTGATCGATTTTGTAATTTTAAGTTGTCTCATTTATTTTAATTCTACTCTATATATTTTCATTCTGTTATCTTCAGGGCTGCAAAAGTACAAAAAAATTCGTTATGTCGACGAAATATAGACTCCTGTCAAAGATAAAGCAAAGGAATGAGGACGTTGCCAGATTCCTTTGCTATAAAAACGCTATTCTGCTACTTTTGTTACGAAAAGAAGACTGATTAACCTTCCTTAACCTCCTGTTGTCAGTCGGTTGTCAGGTCAATGGCTATGTATTGTGTCCTTCCATTGGGATAAAAGCCGGCCACAAGCAGTACTTTGTCCTGTCGGCTGTTGGTTGAAGCCACAATTTTGGCAATATCATCCTCGCTGTTTACGGGCGTGTTATTGATCCGCATGATGATGAAACCTTTGTTGATGCCATTCTTCCTGAAGAGTCCGTTGTTATCCACACTTTGTACCTCCATGCCGCTTGAGATACCCAGCTTGCTCTTTGTATCATCGGTTATAGGCTTCAGGATAACGCCCAGCTTGCTCATTGCATCCGTGCTGCGGGTGATGTCGGTATTGCCGTCATCGTTCTTCAGTTCCACGTTAAAGGAACGGCTACTGCCGTTGCGATCGACTGTCACACTGATCTTGTCTCCCGGACGGTACCTGTTCAGCTGACTCTGCAATTCGGCAAAGTTGCGAATGGGTATGTTGTTGATGGCAGTGAGGATATCTCCTTTTTGAACACCTGCTGTCTTGGCTGCACTGCGATCGGAGAAATCTTCCACCACTACTCCCTTAATTTGTGAGAGTTCGCGTGCCCTGTCGGGATCCTCACGACGGATGTTCTCAATGTTGGGTACCTGTATGCCCAGTACGGCACGCTGTACGGTACCAAATTCTTTCAGGTCGGCTGCTACCTTGCCTGCGATTGAGATAGGCACAGCAAAAGCGTATCCGGCAAAGTTCCCTGTTTGTGAGTAGATGGCCGTGTTGATGCCTATCAGTTCACCGCGTGTGTTGACCAGTGCGCCTCCGCTGTTTCCGGGATTCACTGCCGCGTCAATCTGAATGAAGGACTGGATGCCGAGACCTCCACCCATTACGTTGCCTCTGTTCTTGGCACTTACAATGCCGGCAGTGACGGTGGAGGTGAGGTTGAACGGATTGCCCACGGCAAGAACCCATTCACCTACCTGCAAGGCATCAGAATTGCCAAAGGTAAGATAGGGGAAATCATCGCCATCTATTTTCAACAGAGCAATGTCACTTTGCTTATCTGTGCCTACAACCTTCGCTGTAAATTCCCGGTTGTCGTTCAACGAAATGGAAACTTCGTTGGCATTTTCCACTACGTGATTGTTGGTGATGATATAACCATCTTTGGAGATGATCACACCCGATCCGAAACCTACCTGTTCACGGGGTTGTGCCGGCGATCTGTCGCCGAATCCGAAGAAGAAATCAAATGGGTTGATATACTGTTGCTGGCTGATGGTTTTGGTTTTTACATGCACCACACCGTCGACCGATTTTGCCGCAGCTTCCGTAAAATCGGGATAACCCTCGGCGGTAGTGAGGTTGGTCAGAACCATATTTTTGTCCTGGTCAAATGAATTTGCATAGGTGCCAATCTCTTTTGTTAAGCCACGAGAGGCGGCATCGCCAGTTGTTTTTCCATCTTTGGTGATGACATTATAACCCAAAAGGGTGACTACTGAACTCAGTATCGCTACCAGCACAATAAAAAAAATGTTTTTTGTTTTACTTGTGTCCATATTCCTGATTTTTTATTCTGACTTATGATGGCAAATATAAAGCAAAAAATGTGCATCTGTTTCAGCTATTTGCTCGCTTTTTAACACTTTTAACGGAAGGATCGACGCATTAACCCCATTTAACCCGTAAAGCGCTGCAAGCTCAATTCAGATCGGACAAAATGTCGGTTTCATTCTATCATTACCTTCTCAGATTGTTTCTTTTGTTGGCATATCGGCGAAAACGCATGTTGTTGAAGGGTTGGAACAAGTCGAACAGAATGAGATCTATATGGTATGCGACTCCGTCGAAAAGCTTGCTGCTCCGGTTGATTATTACCAGCTGAATCCAATAGCGGACAATGAACAACAAGGAGGCACAGGTGAGCAATGGATAATTGGGGGTGATGATGCCCAGGATTACGCAACTGGTCAGGGTGGCATAAAAGAGATATTTCGAAAATGTGTCCAAGGCGAAGAAATGGGCTGAAAAACCTTTATAAAGTTGTTTGGTATAGAGGTGTTTCGATTTTAATGTCCGCCAGATAAAGAAGTTGTTCACACCGGATGCTTCCGTCAGGCTGTCGGGCGAAAGTAAAACGTTTGTGATCTTCCCCGGGGCTATCCGGTTAATATACAAGTCGTCGTCACCTCCTTCTATGTTCAGTATGGATGAATATCCTTTGTTGGCAAAAAAGAGTTCTTTTTTATAGGCCAGATTGCGACCGATACCCATGAACGGTTTACGGAGAACTGCCATCGATAAAAACTTCAAATGATGAATCAGGTTATCGTACAGGATAAATTTGCATGAAGATACTTTCTTGGAGATGTTGATCCGATTGAATCCCAGCACGATGTCGCATCCTTTTGCAAATTCCTGCCCGAATGTTGTGATCCATCGGGGAGTGCATGGTTTGCAAAAATCTTCGGTAAAAAGAAGCAGTTCATACTTAGCCGCTTTTATTCCCAGCGTGAGTGCCAGTTTCTTTTCATTGATGCTGTCAGCTCCTTCAGGAACAAAAGTATGGTAGAGATGTGAATATTTTAATTCGGCTGCTTTCAGCACCATGTCCGTCTCATCGGTCGATCCGCTGTTTACCACGATCACTTCAAAACGGGGGTAATCCTGTTCCAGAATAAAGGGTAGGTTCTTCTTTAGTTCCTCAGAATTATTCTTCGACGTAACAATTACAGAGATGCCGGGAAGATCATCGGCGGGAAAAGAACTCACTTTTTGTTTTCTTTGATGGGTGTACGGCTTTTTATAGATGAAAAGATAAAAGCATAGCTGAATAAGAAAACTTAAAAACAGGATGCCTCCCGAAATCCATTCAAAGAGGGAGAGTGAGTCAGCATAAAATATGAGTGCGTCCATTATTTGTCATGCAGTTAAAGAGAATCTGAGAAATAGGATGCGGGTTTTTCACGGCAGTTATACTGTGACACCATTGTTTCGCCATAAGCACCTGCAGAGCGGAGTGCGATCAGATCGCCCCGGACGGCTTCATTCAGCATCCTCTCCTCACCGAAGACGTCGCTCGACTCGCAAATGGGACCTACCACGTCATAAGGCATGTAATCCCCTTCTGAACTGATGTTCTCTATGTGGTGGAAAGCCTGATAGAGGGCAGGGCGGATCAAATCGGTCATGCCAGCATCCACAATCAGAAACTTCTTCTGCATACCTTCCTTCACGTAGAGCACCCGCGTAATCAGCGAGCCGCAGGGAGCAACCATGGATCGGCCCAATTCAAAGTGAAGCGTTTGATTCTCCTGCAGCTTCAGATATTTCTCAAAAAGACGGAAATACGCTTCGAAGTCGGCTACCGGACAGTGATTGGGATGCTGGTAATTGATACCCAGACCTCCGCCCACGTTGATGACCGGCAAGGCGACTCCCTGGCTGTTGAACCATTCCTGCAGTGCGGCAGCCTTCACGCAAAGGTCTTCAAACGAAGAAAGATCGGTGATCTGGGAGCCAATGTGAAAATGTATCCCGATAAGTTCAATATGGGACGATGTGCGGATCATTTGCAGTATCTCGGGCAGATCCTGTTCGTTGATGCCGAACTTGTTTTCGTTTAGTCCGGTGGTGATGTATTTATGGGTATGTGCATCCACATTGGGATTAATGCGTAAGGCTACACGCACCTTCTTTCCGCGACCCGATGCTAGTGCGTTGAGCACGTCCAGCTCGGGTTTTGATTCCACATTGAAGCAGAAGATATCGTTGTCGAGTCCAATCCGTATCTCGCGGTCGGTTTTTCCCACTCCGGCAAATACAATCTTATCGGGTGTGAAACCACATTCAAGCGCCCTTAGTATTTCGTTGCCGCTCACACAGTCGGCGCCGAACCCGTAAGCGGCTATTTCTTTCAGTATCTGCGGGTTGGCGTTTGCCTTGACAGCATAATGGACATGAAATGGTTTGTTTCGGCATTCGTTGCTGATGATGCCGAGTGTTTCCCGTAAAAGGTCCATATCGTACCAGTAAAACGGGGTTTCTATCTTGTTAAATTTATCAACAGGAAATATACCTTTGATCATGGGCGTGATAATTTATTAAATGGTTGCCGGGGGCAAATTTACGATTTTTCCGGAGATTTTCTTACCTCGGCAAGTAAGAAAGTGCGATGTCTATTTTTTGCTCCATCGGGAGTGATACATCGATCCAGTGAATGGGAATCCCCCGTCGTTCCATTCCCCGGAACCAGGTCATCTGTCTTTTGGCAAACTGGTGTATGGCAATTTCAAGTCGACGGTACATCTCTTCGTAGCTGATGGCTCCCAGCACATGCAGTGTCACATATTTATATTCCAGCCCGTAATAGATCAGATCGTCTGATGCCACACCCGAATTCAGGAGACTTTTTACTTCATCGATCATCCCTTCCTGCAGGCGTGCTTTCAGGCGTGCAGTAATTTTTGCACGTCGCAGTTCACGGTTAATATGAACTCCCAGTACCACGCTTTCCAGTGAAGGAAAGCCAGTTGCCAATACCTGCTCCTGTGCCTGATAATGGGCTATTTCGATGGCTCGGATGGCTCTTTTGGCTGTGTCGGTGTCGGTGGTGTTGTGCAGGTGCCGGTAGCTGCGTAGTAATTCTGTCAGTTCCTCCAGTGATTTTCCTTCCAGTGACTCTCTCAATGCCGCATTGGCAGGTACATCGGGAAGATGATACCCTTTCAGTACAGACTCGATGTAGAGCCCCGTTCCTCCGCAGAGGATGGGCCTTTTATTGCGGGAAAGTATCTCCTGCAGTGCAGTATGAAAATCGTGCTGATAATCGAACAGGGTATATTTATCACCTGCATTGCGGATATCAATCAGATGGAAGGGGATGGTTGCCCCTTTTACACGATATTCGGAAAGATCTTTTCCGGTGCCGATGTTCATACCGCGGTAGATCTGCCGGGAGTCGGCACCGATGATCTCGCCCCCCAGTTCATGGGCAAGCCGGACAGCAAATACGGTTTTGCCGGATGCCGTGGGACCCACGATGGTGATTAACTTGTTCTGCATATCTTTTACCAGCTGCCGCCTGCACCTCCGCCACCAAAACTTCCGCCTCCGCCTCCGCCGAAACCACCAAAGCCTCCTCCGCCAAAGCCGCCAAAGCCTCCGCCTCTGCGGCCGCCACCGGTCATGGGTGGAAAAAACAGGGGAGGAATACTGCTTCTACGATGTCCGTCGCTGTCGATATGCTGATCCCCGCCACCATTGAAAAGAATGAAAAGCAACACAAGAACAATAATCAGGATGATGATTGCAACAACCGGCGTACCTTTTTCTTCTTGTTCCTCTGCTGCGAACTCTCCCGACAGGCGGGAAATCATGGTATCCACAGCGGCATTCACACCGCCAAAATAATCTTCTTCCACGAAATAGGGAATCATCTCATTGCGGACAATGCGTCCGGCAAACGCATCGTTGATGCGTGCTTCAAGACCATAGCCGGTGGCAATAAAAGCCTGACCCCGGCTGTTTCCCACTTTGGGTTTGATAAGAATAACGGCACCGTTGTTTTTACTTTTCTGTCCAATGCCCCATGCTTCACCCAGCCGGAAAGCATAGTCCGAAGCAGGGTAGCCACCCAGGTCGCTCACCGTGACCACATAGATTTGTGTAGAGGTGGAGTCGTTGTAAGCCAGCAGCTTCTGTTCGAGCGAGGTCGTCTCGGCAGCAGAAAAAAGGCCGGCAAAATCGTTCACCAGACGGTAAGGCTTCATGGGGGCCGGGATATCCTGCGCCCCGACGCCTGCTATAGAAAACAGGAACAGGACGATTAACAGTGTTTTACTCTTCCAGGATAACTTCATTGCCAAGTTCATTTACATCGTTTTCCATTGCCGGGAACTGCACCTTGATCAGTTCTCCCACTTTCCCGACACCTTTGGAGATCCCCTCGGCAATAAGCCCCTTTTTGAAGAGGGTGAGCATTTCCGACAGCGCATCGTCCCAAAAATCGACTCTTGCGGTATCGTGTATTCCTTTGTCTCCCACGATGGCTGCTTTGTGGTCGGACGGTGACACATAAATAAGTACTCCGTTACGGAGTTGGGTCGTTTCCATCTTCAGCTGCAGAAATTTCTTCCATGCTGCATCCAGGGGGTCGCCTTTGCATTGTCTTGCCACACATACCCTTATTTCACCGGAAGTGTGACTTTCAGCGTTCCTGATTGATGCGGATATGTGGTTCAGTTCTTCTTTTTGCAGCATAATATATTAGAAAACCACTTCGGGTGCGGTCTGAGATTCGGGAGTTGCTTCAAAGTAGGCCTTTGATTCAAATTTGAACCATTTTGCATAAATTACCTGCGGAAACTTGCGAATGTAAGCATTGTAATCCTGCGCCAGCTGGTTAAATTTATTGCGTTCCACGGAAATACGATTTTCCGTGCCGGCCAGCTCATCCTGCAGCGCGAGAAAGTTTTGATTCGCCTTCAGCTCGGGATAGTTTTCCTGGATCAATAACAGCCTGCCCAGAGCCTGGCTCAGCTGATTCTGTGCCTGCTGATATTCCTGCAGACTTTCGGCAGTGAGGTTCTCCGGGTTGATGGTGGTCTGTGTGGCTTTTGCCCTGGCCTCGGTAACCTGTGTAAATGTTTCCTGCTCGTGAGTGGCGTATCCCTTTACGGTGTTGACCAGGTTGGGGATGAGATCCGCCCTCCTCTGATAGGCATTTTGTACGTTGCCCCACTGAGCTGTGACAGCTTCCTGTTTTTCTACCATTCTGTTGTAGCCCTGGCAGCCTGTGAGCGTCACTACTCCTATTATCAGCAGTAAAATGGATGATAATTTTTTCATCATGTGATAATTTTATTGTTCATTACATTCTTGGGCGAAGTTAATCTATTTTCTTTGAATCGGGCATATAATTAACAATTGAAATGCGGATCGTTCCCTCACATTTCCGATAAGTAAAACTTTTTTTATACCTTTGTCGTTAGGAAGAATGAAGATGATTTATTGTAATTTCCGCAGTGAAGAATAAAAATCAGTATGAAACGACTCCCACCCAAAATTTTGATATTTTTCTTGTTTGCAGCTGTAACCGCGACGGTGAGCGCAACCCACATCACATCAGCCAACTTTCAGGATCCCGACTCTTTGGAACTTTTCCGGGATATTACCGATGTCAGCGGGCAAATTGAAAAACGTATCCTGTCGTCAGATCACCCGCAACAGGTGGATTTGCAGCAGCCAGTTGTTATTCCGCAGAATCAGGACAAGCTGCCCCCTGAAACCGTTATCGTTAAACCGCTGTTGCCGGCCTCGGACTCCGCTGCCTACAGGAATCCGCTGGATTCGTTGTATGTAAGAAAAGAAAACGGCACTTTACAACTACCTGCAAGAACTTACAATTTCGATGCGATGCGGGGGCTCACCTTCCGCGACACCCTTATATACAATCCGTTGTTTCTGCCCATGATCTTTAACGGCAAGGTGCTTCCCCGAAATCTGTCATTCTATCCGCCGAAAGCGGAAACAGGCACCGGGTCACTCATCTCTTCCGATAAAACATTTGCACCCGCTTTGGCTCATGCCGATTTTGTGCAGCAGGTAAGAAAGGACTATTATATGGAGTTCCCCGACCGTATCCGGTATTCTGTTTTAAACTTTAGCGACCTCCCCCGCGTGGCCAGTGGCGATGAGATTGTGCGTGAGACATTCAATCCGTTTCGTGAATTATTGAAGTCGGAGACAACCTACTCACTCGAAGCGCCCGGCGTGGAAGTGGCAACGATTAATCGGAAATATTGGGTGCGTTCAGGTGAGCATTCCTTTCAGTTCGCCCAGAACTATTTCTCTGAGAACTGGCATAAGGGAGGAACCAACAATCTGAACTTCAACAGTTATCAGGTGCTCAGGGCAAACTACAACAAGGAGAAGGTTAAGTTTAACAATACGCTCGAATGGCGGTTGTCTGTTTTTAACGCACCGGACGATACACTGCGGAGATATCGCATCGGAAACGACCTGATTCGTTATTACGGTGATTTTGGCGTGGATGCTTTCATGAAGCGTTGGTCCTACTCGATGAATGTGGAAGCGAAATCACAGTTGTTCAACTCCTATCCCCCCAACTCCGATGTGCTCCGCTCAGCATTTCTTGCACCGTTGTATGTGAATGCCGGTGTGGGTTTGAAGTTCAACCTCGACAAGCGTTCTGAGAAAGTACGGCATCGTCGCTTCAAGTGGGATCTATCCATTGCTCCCATCTCCATCAACTATAAATTCGTGGGAAATGATTCGGTGAATGTGAAAAGATATGGTATCCCCGAAAATAAACGATCGGTGTTCGACGTTGGTTCTACCATCACTTCCATCATCAAATATGACATTACCCGGTATATTACCTGGGACTCACGCCTGACCTATTTTACCAGTTATAAGAAGGTACTGTCGGAGTTTGAGAATAGCCTGAATATGGCGCTGAGCAACGCATTCTCCACCCGAATTTATGTGAATATGCGCTTCGATGACGATGTGCCACCCCATCCCGATCTGAAATACTGGCAGTTCAACCAGACACTCAGTTTTGGGCTGAACTACAAGTGGTGACCCTGTTTATTTGAAAAAGGCATGCTCCGGGATAGAGTAACCCCGGAGAAAATCGACTGTTTTCAATCGTTTTTTACCGGACATCTGTATGTCGGTGAGTCGGATGAATCCATCCTTTACTGCCACCTGAAGATATGTTTTGTTGTCGGTAACGAGGGTGCCCGGCTGGAGACCGTCGTTGCCTCCCTTCACTATTTCTCCCCCATACAACTTAAAACGGATCGCTTCTGCCGCACCATCCGTGAACATTTCCGTCCATGCGGTGGGGTAAGGGGAGAGGCCGCGAATAAAATTGTAAATATCTCTGGTTGTATTATGCCAGTTCACACGGCATGTCTCTGTGAATATCTTGGGGGCAGACTTTAATGCCGGGTCATTTTCTGTCAGATTCTCTTGGGGAATGGTTGTCACGTCGCCCTGTATGATGGTATCGACTGTTTTCAGGACCAGTTGCGCACCCATGACCATCAGCCGGTCGTGTAGCGTCTCCGCGCTGTCCTCCTCATGGATTGGAGTCTTTTCCCGGAAGATAATCTGACCGGTATCTATTTCATGAGAGAGAAAGAAGGTGGTTACGCCGGTTTCCTTCTCCCCATTAATGAGCGCCCAGTTGATGGGGGCGGCGCCCCGGTACTGAGGAAGCAACGATGCGTGCAGATTAAATGTTCCTCCGGGGGGCATGGCCCATACTACCTCGGGTAGCATCCGGAAGGCCACCACCACCTGTATGTCGGCTTGTAACATTTTCAACTCATGCAGAAAGGTTTTCTCTTTCAGCTTTTCGGGTTGCAACACTTTTAATCCCTGCTGCAGGGCATACAACTTCACTGCCGAGGGTTGCAGCTTGTATCCCCTTCCCGCAGGTTTGTCGGGCATGGTGACAACACCCACCACATTGTATTGATTTTCGACGAGTGCTTTCAGCGACTCAACCGCAAACTCCGGTGTGCCCATGAATACTATACGCAATGTTTTCTTTTCCATATTTACATAGTATGTTAATTGTCGGTGTCTGAATAATTTTCCACCAGTACCTCCCTGTAGGAGTTAAATACCGACGATTGGGATAAAATACCCTGGTAAACACCCTTGTCATCCACTACCGGCAGGTTCCATGCTTTCGTGTTTTCGAACATATTCATCACCTCTTCCATACTGGAATTGATGGAAACCTTTGCCGGAGCACCCACCATGAATTTATCCACGGTGAATCGGTCATACAGTTCCGGCCTGAACATGATGTTGCGAATATCGTTCATCATGACCAGACCGAGGAGTATCCCGTTGTTATTTACTACCGGAAAGATATTCCGGTTGCTGGATGAAATTACTTTGACCATTTCACCCAGTGTCATGTTGGGTGTCACCGTGGGGATATCTTTTTCCAGCAGGTCATCGATCTTCAAAAATGTGAGGACCGCCTTATCCTTGTGGTGCGTAATCAGTTTTCCTTTTTTTGCAAGCCGTATTGCATAGATGCTGTGTTTCTCAAACACCAGGATGGTTCCGTATGATACCAGCGACACGATCATCAGGGGGAGAAACAGTTCATAGCCCCCGGTCAGTTCGGCGATGAGGAAGGTGCCGGTGAGTGGCGCGTGCATCACACCGGCCATCACGCCGGCCATGCCCATCAGTGCGAAGTTCTCCTGGGGCAGGAAAGTGGAATAACCCAGCTGATTGAGCGTGTAGGAAAAGATGAATCCGGCAATGCAACCCAAAAACAGAGTGGGGGCAAATACCCCGCCGGTACCACCTCCTCCGTTGGTGGCACTGGTGGCAAAAACCTTGAAAAGAAGTACCAGTGATAGAAAAACGATGATTGCCCAGCGGCTTTCGAGGTTGTAAAAAAAACTCTCGTTGGTGAGCGAGCGGAAAGAGTCGCCCCCGGCGAGCAATGTCTCGATGGTGTTGTACCCTTCGCCAAAAAGCGGTGGAAAGAAGAAGATCAACAGACTGAGCATCACTCCTCCCAATACAAACCGTTTCCAGTTGGACAAACTGTGAAATATTCCTTCACACCAGCTCATGGTGCGTATTACATACAGAGAGATAAATCCACAGAGGATACCCAGTAAGATCACATAGGGAATGCGATTGAGTGAAAATGGCTCAACCTGGGAGAACGCAAACATGGCATCCATGCCGTTGAGGAGATAAGACACAGTGGTAGCCGTAACGGCGGTCACCAGCAAGGGAAGGATGGATGACATGGTGAGATCGAGTAGCAGCACCTCTATCACAAAAAGAATGCCCGCCACGGGAGCCTTGAATATGCCGGCGATGGCTCCTGCTGCGCCGCAGCCGACCAGGATCATCAGGCTGTGTTGTTCCAGCCTGAAGAACCTTCCCAGGTTGGAGCCAATGGCAGAGCCGGTGAGGACGATGGGTGCTTCCGCGCCCACTGAACCGCCAAATCCGATGGTGACGGAGCTGGCCACGAGCGATGAGTGCATGTTGTGAGGCTTGATGCGGCTTTTGCGCTGGGATATGGAAAAAAGAATCTTGGTCACGCCATGGCTGATGTCGTCTTTCACCACATATTTCACATACAACCCGGCAATAAGGATACCCACAATGGGTAAAAGCAGGTAAGAGAAATTGAGATTGTCGCGACTGAAGTTTTCGGTGAGGAAGACCTGTAGGAAATGGATGGATATCTTTAGTATATAGGCCGCCAGGGCTGTCAGTATCCCCACCAGAAAACAGACAAAAAGAAGAAAATGGCGTTCTTTAATGTGTGCATCACGCCAAAGCAGAAACCGGTCATGTATCTCTTTCAATTGCATCGTTTATACCTTCTGTGGACAAAGATAATAAAATTCTTTACTTTCGGATGATGTGAATGGTCCCGTCTTTCTCCAGCTTCACGATGCCGGAAGGTTTTGCCGGTGTTGCCTCTTTTTGGCGGTAGGTTACAATATAGTCGACTCCGTTTTTTATCTTCCCCGCGATCTGTGAAAAGCGATCCGGCGCTGGTTCACCGCTCACGTTGGCCGAGGTGGAAACTATGGGTTTACGATACTGACGGCATAACTCCCGTGAAAAAGTTTCAGCGGTGATGCGTATGCCAATGCTGCCGTCGGCGGCCGTCAGGTTAGACGCCAGGTTTTTGGCGCCCTCGTAGATGATGGTGAGCGGCTTGTCGGTCAATTCTATCAGATCCCACGCTATATCGGGCACCTCCTTCACATAGGCCTGTAGTTTGGCCGGATTATCGAGCAATACCAGCATCGATTTGCTGTCGCTGCGTTGCTTCAGTTCATACACGCGTTGTACAGCTTCTTCATTGGTGGCATCGCAGCCAATCCCCCAGATGGTGTCGGTGGGATAGAGAATGATTCCGCCGTTTTTCATGATCTCACAAGCTTTTTTGATATCCTCCTGCATATATATTTTTTTATTTTCTGTTCTCTGCGGCATGTCGATCATGTCTTTCTGATTCTCTGCCATAGCTGTACGTCTTCAAATCGGTCTGCCCGGGAGAGCCATTCCCGCAAGATGCCTGCCGGGAGATAGCCCGCTTTTTTGAATAACTGTCTGCTCGCCTGGTTTTTCTCCGGGACAAGGGCATAAAGCTGGTGGAGTGAGAGGAAACCAAAAGCATATTCCTCCAGCAACAACAATGACTGCAGCCCGTAGCCCCTTTTTCGTTGATCATCATCGATGAGGATGCCCACACCTGCTCTCCGGTGGAAGGGGTCAAAGTCGTAGAGATCGGCCATGCCGATCACTGTTTCAGATTGCCGCAGCAGGACCATCAACCGCATCTGTTTATCGGCATAGATATCCTGTTTCGATTCGGAAAGATACTGCCTGAGGCTGAAACGGGAATAAGGGGCGGTGGCATTGCCGTATTCCCACAAACGGGTGTCATTTTCCCACTTGTAAAGCAGTTCCAGATCCTCCGGTTCTGGCGCACGCAACAGAAGCTCTTTATTTTCCAGTAGTTTATTCATCTTCCAATGGTTCCTGGGGTTCATGCATGATCGGTTGCCCGGGATCGGGCAGCTCCGAGAGGCCTGTCAGTTCCACCAAAGAGGGTCGGCAAAACAAAAATATAATGAAAAGCACGATGGTGAACCACATGAAATTACTGTTGCGTGAGAGGCCCAGCAATGCGATATTCATCAGTGTGACTGCGCTGAGAGTATAAAGACGCAGATAAAATAATTTTTTATATTTTGTCGTTGCTTCAATGGCCTTCAGGGGGCGGGGAATCTTTTTCAGCCGATCGGCAAAAAGCTTTAGTGATAATGGGATAGCAATGATGGTGATCATGATGGCATATCGTTCCATGGTGACACCCACAGACAGAAAGTTCTCAGAGATGGGGATGATCCGTAACAGTACCAACAGAAACAACAGGGCAAGGGAAATCATATTTCCGTATAGATGCCGGCTTAAATTAAGAATGATACGTTCGTCGGCTGTTCTTTTCATCTCGACAATAATTTATAAGATTCGTCAAAAGGGGTCCTGTTTAGTATGGAACGTCCCAGTGTCACCTCATCGGCATATTCAATTTCATCGCCAATGGAAACACCACGTGCAATGATGCTCACTTTCACCGGATAATGTTGCAGCTTGCGGAATATGTAGAAGTTGGTGGTGTCACCCTCCATGGTAGCACTCAGCGCCAGAATAACCTCTCTGATGCCGCCTGCTTTCACCCGCTCCTCGAGGCTGGCAATTTCCAGGTTCGACGGGCCGATACCGTCAATGGGTGAGATGATGCCACCCAGCACATGATATAATCCGTTAAACTGTACGGTTTTCTCAATGGCCATCACCTCCTTGATGTTTTCCACGACGCATATCACCGAGTTGTCACGGGTTTTATCAGCACAGATGCCGCATAGGTCCGTATCGGAGATATTGTGACAGCAGGCACAGTATTTTACTTCCTGTTTCAGCCTGAGCACACTTTCGGTGAAGCGTGTCACATTTTCTTCTTCCTGGCGTAACAGGTGCAGTACCAGTCGCAGGGCTGATTTTCTGCCTATTCCCGGGAGTCTGGCAAATTCGTTCACTGCATTTTCGAGCAGAGTAGATGGATAGGGGCTGTTCATTGTTTACAATCTTTTGTGCAGCAGGACGATAATGAACGCCGGGCAGCGTGCAGGGTTGCAGGTAAATTACCGGGAGTATCTTATCTTACGCAAAGATACGATGAATCGGTTTACCCGACAAATTCTTTTAAATTGTAAAAGAAGGCCCTCACAGGTGCTTTGGCATTCAAAGATTAACCCTTGTTTCTGATTTAAATTAAAATCCTACGGCATTTTTTTACGTCGATTTCGTGTTTTGTTTGATATAAGTTTGTAATTTTGTGGCTCTATAAATTTGGGTGAATTTTTTAAAAAAAGAGGAAAATATGAAGGTACTTTTAGCAACAAGTAAACCATTTGCCGTGCAGGCTGTACAAAGAATACAGAAAATTATTGAATCAGCGGGTCATTCATTCACCAAGCTGGAAAATTATACTGACAAGGCTCAATTACTTGATGCTGTAAGAGATATGGATGCAGTTATCATACGAAGCGATCTGATCGATCAGGAAGTGATGGATGCTGCTTCCAACCTGAAAATTGTGGTCAGAGCGGGTGCAGGTTATGATAATGTGGATCTGGAGGTGGCTACCGCTCACAATATCTGCGTAATGAACACGCCGGGTCAAAATGCCAACGCCGTAGCTGAACTTGTATTCGGGATGATCATTTTTATGCAGCGCAATCGCTTCGACGGTTCGGTGGGACGTGAGATCAAAGACCGCAAGCTCGGCCTGTACGCCTTTGGTAACGTAGCAAAAATGGTAGCAAAAATTGCGCGTGGCTTCGATATGCCCGTGTATGCCTACTCCCCCACACTTACACATGACGACCTGCGAAAGGAAGGTGAGTATGGTGTGATTGCCGCATACAGTAATATTGAGCTGTTTCAGAGCAGCGACTTTATTTCTCTGCATATGCCCTTGCTGGACGAAACACGCGACTGCGTGAATTACAAACTCCTCTCTTACATGCCCGAGGACGGTATGCTGATTAACACCGCACGTAAAGAACTTCTGGTGGAAGAAGATCTGATCCGTCTTATGGAGGAACGTCCCCTGTTTCAATATGCCACCGATGTGAAGCCGGACAGACACGAGGAGTTTCTGGCTAAGTTTCCGAATCGTTATTTTGCAACACCCAGGAAATCTGGAGCACAGACCACGGATGCCAACATCAATTCGGGCCTGGCTGCTGCCAAACAGATCGTCGCTTTCTTCAATAACGGCGATGAGTGTTATCGGGTGAATTAGGGATCAGGGATCAGCTTTAGTCGTGGAATGTTGTTAAGGGCAGCGGTTTGGAAGTTAGCTTTCAGGGATCAGTTATTTAGTCGGTTTTTTACATCAGAATTTAATTATAATCAATATGAAGAAGTACAATTTCAATGCAGGGCCGTGTGTGTTGCCCCGCCCCGCAGTAGAATCAGCCATTGAAGCAATACGCGATTTCGACAATACCGGCATTGGTATTCTCGAAATATCCCACCGTACGCCTGGCTGGGAACGAATCATGAAAGAGACTGCCGACTTATGGAAAGAGCTGCTTAATATCCCCGACAACTATCGGGTTCTCCTGTTGGGCGGCGGTGCCAGCACCCAGTTTTTTGAAGTTCCTGCCAACCTGATGCAAAAGAAGGCTGCTTACCTGCAGACCGGTGTTTGGGCCAAGAAGGCCATCAAAGAGGCTAAATTCTACGGCGAAGTGGAAGTTGTAGCATCCTCGGAAGATAAAAACTATTCCTATATTCCGAAAGGATTTACCATCCCGGCCGATGCAGATTATTTTCATATCACCACCAACAACACCATTTACGGAACTGAGCTGCACGAAGATATCGACAGCCCCGTGCCCCTGGTAGCCGATATGTCTTCCGATATCATGAGCCGCCCGGTGGATGTGTCCAAATATGGCATCATCTACGGAGGTGCACAAAAAAATGTGGGACCCGCCGGTGTTGCCTTTGTGATTGTCAGAGAAGATATTCTCGGAAAGCTCGATCGTCCGCTGCAGACCATGGTGGATTACCGTACACACATTGGAGGTGCCGAAAAAGACCGCTCCATGTTCAACACACCTCCCGTTTTTTCGATCTTCGTCATGCACGAAACCCTGAAATGGGTGAAAGAACTGGGTGGCTTGGAAGCGATGCACAAAATGAACAAGGAGAAAGCAGGACTGCTCTACAACGAAATAGACCGCAACAAACTCTTCGTGGGAACCGCTGCCAAGGAAGATCGTTCTATCATGAACGTCTGCTTCGTGATGAACGAAGAATATAAAGACAAAGAAGCTGCATTTCTCGAATTTGCGAAGGAGAGAGGTATGGTGGGTATCAAGGGGCACCGTTCCGTAGGCGGTTTCCGGGCATCTATCTACAACGCCTGCCCGCTTGAGGCTGTGGAGGCACTGATTCAATGCATGCAGGATTTTGAAAAGCAAAATTAAATTTCTCTATAGATCAAGAGAGGTGGGATCAGACAATGAATCCCACCTCTTTTGTTTTTAGCTACTTTAACGCAGCGGCATGAACCTTTTTCATTCTCAAAGCCTTATTCTTTGTGTATAACATAATGCATGTTTGTATTAATCAAAACCTTTATAGAATGAAACAGAACTTTTTTAGAGTTTTTGCTGTGGCAATGTTATTGCCGGTTGCATTTATCGGCTGTGAACAAAACGACGATCTGGAAGGAATCGATTCGAAAAAGTGAGCACGGTGAGCAGTCACCGAACTATCAGTTGGGCAAGAAAATTTGGGAGCGACTCGATGATATAATCGACTGCGATTTCGATGATGATTGATGAATAATTATTCTCTAAAAGGGAGCTTTCAGGAATGAAGCTCCCTTTTTTGTTTATGGTTATTTAACAACAAATTATTGCGAAATAATTTGATTGTTACGAAAATGTCGTACATTTGTGATGTTATAATTTTGAATAAGGAACATAAAAAATAAAACAAAATAATGATGGAGCGATTAACACCCCAGGAAGAGAATGTGATGTTGCACGTCTGGCAACTGAACGAATGTGCAATAAAAGATGTATTTGACAGAATGGATGAGCCCAGGCAACCATACACGACCATAGCATCCATTTTCAATAATCTCGAGAAAAAGGGATATCTAACGAAACGAAGGTTCGGCAATGTGAAAGTTTATAAGCCAAAGATTACCGAACCCGCATACAAGAGACACTTCCTGTCGGATGTGGTGAAAAGTTATTTCGATAACTCTTATAAAGAACTGGTTTCCTTTTTTGCAAAGGAGCAAAAGGTAAGTGCCGAAGATCTGAACGAGATTGTGCGCCTAATTGAAAAAAATCAGAAGTAATTATTCCGTCACCAAAAAATCATTGATCATGCATCCAATATTTATTTATATCATTCAGGTAAATTGCGCATTGGTGCTGTTCTATCTCTTATATACAACATTATTTAAGAGAGATACATTTTTGAAAATAAGACGTTTTTATTTCATTTCGTCCATTGTTTTTTCTCTGGTTTATCCGCTCTTTGTCGTACCCGGTTTAACGGATGTTTTGAGTTTTAGAGCCAATGGGCCGGCTGCAGATGAGACCGCTATTTTTATTGAGGCACCGACTTTTGAAATGGTTACCGGAAGAGAAGATGCAACGGCCGACTCATTCCATATTCCCTGGAAAGCGTTATCGGTCTTCGTTTATATTGCCGTGACCCTCTTTTTTATATTCCGTTTTTTGTGGCAACTGGCATCAATTTTCCGAATACGTTTGAAAAGCAGTAAGACCTTTGTTTCGGGTATTGAGATTTATGACCTGAAAAATGATCTGACACCCTTCTCTTTCTTCGGGATGATATTTATGAACTCCGAAATGCATTCCGAGGAGGAACTTGCGCAGATAATCCTCCATGAACATACGCATGTAAGAGAAAAACATTCTCTGGATATCATGCTTATCGAAACCATATTGCTTTTTTCCTGGTGGAATCCCTTTGTCTGGCTGTTGAAGCGTGAGATGGCAATGAACCTTGAGTATCTTGCCGACAACGGAGTGCTTCGCGAAGGCGTGGATAGCAAGGATTATCAATACCACCTGCTCCGGCTGACTTATCATGAAACTGCAGTTCAGATAGTAAATAACTTTAATGTATCACTGATAAATATCAGTACATCGTTGACACTTTTGTATCATCAGATCGTTGACAATTTAATTGTCTAACTGTATCATCAGTTCGTTGACAAATAATAAAAG